>JACCDW010150934.1_pt1 | contig 32594 bp, 25 predicted proteins | sample 7449781 | NCBI WGS metagenome assembly JACCDW01 (sample SAMN15323449, study PRJNA562643) | freshwater metagenome | isolation source: river surface water | place: USA:Blue River Watershed | collected 2017-08-18
CAGCCTTCTGTCAGCTACGCAGGCTGGCAAGTGCCGATTCGCACCAACAACGCCTACACCAAGGCGCGTATCGAGTCGATTGACGACGCACGCGTGCGTGCCGACTTGGACGCTGGCAAAGTGGTCATCATCACAGGCTTCCAAGGCAAAGACGAACACGACAACATCACCACCTTAGGCCGCGGCGGCTCTGATACCTCGGCCGTGGCCGTGGCGGCAGCCCTCAAAGCCAAAGAGTGTTTGATCTACACCGACGTCGATGGCGTGTACACCACCGACCCCCGTGTTGTGCCTGAAGCGCGACGCTTAGAAACGCTGTGCTTTGAAGAGATGCTCGAGATGGCCTCTTTGGGCAGCAAAGTGTTGCAAATTCGTTCGGTTGAATTTGCAGGCAAATACAAGGTGCCGCTGCGCGTGTTGTCCAGCTTCACCTCGTGGGACATTGACATCAACGAAGAAGCCAAATCAGGCACGTTGATCACCTTTGAGGAAGACGAAAAAATGGAACAAGCAATCGTATCGGGCATCGCATTCAATCGTGACGAAGCCAAAATTTCTGTAGTTGGCGTGCCCGACAAACCTGGCATCGCTTACCAAATCTTGGGTGCTGTGGCACAAGCCAACATCGAAGTGGACATGATCATCCAAAACATCAGCAAGGATGGCAAAACCGATTTCAGCTTCACCGTGCACCGCAACGACTACGCTCGCACAACAGATTTGTTGAAAGATAAAGTGTTGCCAGCCTTGGGCGCATCTGACGTGCAAGGTGACACCAAGATTTGTAAAGTCTCTATCGTCGGTATCGGCATGCGTAGCCACGTGGGTGTGGCTAGCAAGATGTTCCGCTCATTGAGCGAAGAGGGCATCAACATCCAAATGATCTCCACCTCTGAAATCAAAACATCGGTGGTGATTGACGAGAAATACATGGAACTCGCAGTGCGCGCGTTGCATAAAGCTTTCGATTTGGATCAGCCTACGGCTTAAGTTGAGGCATAATACGTACCTGCTGGAAACGTGACCGAGTGGCCGAAGGTGCTCCCCTGCTAAGGGAGTATGGGGTGTAGAGCCTCATCGAGGGTTCGAATCCCTCCGTTTCCGCCAGCAACATTGAATACCCCGACTCACACTGTGCTTCGGGGTTTTTTCTTAAAGAAAGCACACCCCCCTGGGGCGCTTGAATTTACTGAGCTTTTCCTGCTTGGCCCGCTTTAAAGCTGGCCATCTGCAGTCCTTCACTTACTTACTGCGTTTGAATCATGCCTTCTGCTTAACTGCTGAGGGATCGTTTTGCTGTCTTCTTGGGTGCGCATGCGTGTCCATGAAGCCGGTGGTTCATGTGGGTAACAGAAGGGGTAAAAGCGGTCGATACCCGCAGTGCTCTCAGCTGTTACCCGCAAATCGGAGTAAATATGCTGACAGACGTCCAGGCCAAAAAGGCTAAGGCATGCACAAACCACTACAAACTGCCAGACGAGCGTGGGCTTCATCTTCTGGTCAAATCCAACGGTTCAAAACTTTGGCAACTTCGCTATAGGTGCCAAGGTAAAGAAAAAACCGCTTCACTGGGGCAGTACCCTGATGTCAGTCTTGCTGAGGCGCGTGAAAAGCGTGAAGCACTCAGAAAGCTGATAGCCAAGGGTGTCGATCCCGTATTGGCCAAGCAGGCTGATAAAGAAGCACAGAGGGTGGCAAACCTGAGCACCTTCGAGGTCGTTGCCCGACAGTGGTACCCACATTGGAGTGCCAATAAGCATGAACGGCATGCGGGCTACGTCCTAGCCCGGCTCGAGGCTGATGTCTTTCCTGTCATTGGCCATCGGCCCATTTCGCAGATTCAGGCCCCCGAACTTGTTGCCATGGTCAAAAAGATTGAGGCTCGCGGAGCCCTTGACATTGCTAAGCGGTCGCTCCAAACGACTGGGCAGGTGTTTAGATATGCCATCGCGCATGGACTTGGCGGTGCAATCCGAAATCCAGCGACTGATATCAAACCATTAGACGTTTTAACCCCACGTCGCAAGCAAAACTACGCTCGTCTTGATCCAAAAGAGTTTCCAGCCTTGCTGAGAAAAATTGAAGCCTACAACGGGTCACCCATCACTAGACTGGCCATGAAGCTGATGTCACTGACCTTTGTGCGTACAGGGGAGCTGATCAATGCAAAGTGGTCTGAGTTCGACCTAGAAGGAGGTCGTTGGGATATTCCAGCGTCACGAATGAAGATGCGGACGGCGCATATCGTGCCCCTTTCCAGTCAAGCTGTTCAGGTCCTGTTGGTGCTGAAAGAGATTTCAGGTCATCGTGAGTACTTGTTCACAAGCGAACGTGACTACTCCAAACCAATGAGCAACAACACCATTTTGGGCGCGCTCAAACGTATGGGGTACGCAGGGCAGATGACTGGACATGGTTTTCGTGGGCTTGCCTCAACGCTGTTGCACGAGCAAGGCTACGACCATCAGCACATTGAGCTGCAACTGGCACACCAAGAACGAAACTCCGTTTCTGCTGCCTATAACCACGCGACTTATTTGTCTCAAAGAACACGCATGATGCAGGACTGGGGTGATTTTCTTGAACGTACAGCCCGTAGCAATGTAGTGTCACTGACTAGGGAGGCTGCATGACTATGGGGGAAATGTTCGTCCGTATCTGTAATTAGGCCTGCTCGGTTTTGTTGATTTAAACGGAGTTGCCAATCAACCGAGCGGGGGATGGGAGGGTCTTGTGCAGACACATAATTGAGTCTATGGATCAACAGACCCTTGACTACTACTCTTCCAATGCACATGACCTAGTTCAACGGTATGAGGCTGCACCAAGTTCGTTGGCTCCTCACTTTCCTTCAGCGTTCACCCCAGGGGGAAGGGTTCTGGACATCGGTTGTGGTTCTGGTCGAGACTTAGCTGAGCTGCATAAGCTCGGATTCCAGCCGTTTGGTTTGGACGGCACACTGGAGCTAGTTGACTTGGCTCAGAAGTTACATCCGGATCTGAAGGGGAGAGTAGTTCAGGGGCTACTGCCGGACTTCGACATACCGTTTGGCGGAGACTTTGATGGCATTGTGTGCTGTGCAGTTTTGATGCACATCGACTCGACGGAACTCTTTAACGCAGCGCTAGCTATCAAGCGCTGTTTGAAGCTCAATGGACGACTGCTCATTTCAGTTCCAAATCGTAGATCGGATACGGATGCCTCCGAACGAGATGCCAATGGGCGTTTGTTCAAAACCTATGCGCCAGGCTTTCTTCAATTGATGTTCGAACGACTGGGTTTCTCATTGATCAATCAGTGGGGTAATTCAGATGCAATGAGTCGTCAGGGCATCGAGTGGGTTTCCTTGTTGTTTCAACTCAAGTCCTCAGCAAACACAAGACCTATTGATCAGATTGAGGGCATCCTCAACCACGACAAGAAAAGCGCAACCTACAAGTTCGCATTGTTTAGGGCGCTTTCTGAATTGGCTGCGCAGAGCCCCAATAGTGTTTCTTGGTTAGCGGATGGAAGAGTTGGTCTTCCAGTCAGATTTGTATGTGAAAAATGGCTTCAGTACTACTGGCCCTTGGTTGAGTCCGAAGCGTTTATCCCTCAACTCAACGGTGAACAAAAGGGATCCGGCAAGACGATCAAGTTTCGAACAAACCTCAGCATCTTGATTGACCAATACCGAGCTCTCGGTGGTTACAGCGCGTTTCGGATCGATCGCAACAAAGGTACTTTATCTGGGGCCATTCAGAAGATCTTAAAAGCGGTCATGTCTGACATTGAGCAAGCGATAGTTAAGGGGCCAGTCGTTTACTCAGGTGGGGCACTCATTACTGGTCGTGTGTTTGATTACGACTCCCAGGTCAGGCAGATCATCATCCCTCAGGATTTGTGGATTGAGTTGAGCCACCTTGGCTACTGGGTCAGTCAAGCCGTAATCTTGCAGTGGGCCGAGAAAACCACAAAGCTGGGCGACTCAATCGATGTGGCGACGGTCATCAACCTGCTTCTCGATAAAGAAGATCCGAGAACCACCACCGAGGCAAGAAAGATCTTCTCTGGACTTCCTAGTTTGGAGTGTGTGTGGACTGGTGCAAGTCTGAAATCTGAGTTCGATGTTGATCACGTCATTCCATTTGATCTTTGGCATAACAACGACTCATGGAACTTGCTTCCCGCATCAAAGAAAGCTAATGGCAGTAAGAGTAACAAGTTGCCATCAACTGAAATTCTTAAGATCCGTAAAGATGCGGTCGTTGGGTATTGGGAAATCCTTAGGAGCTCAAGTCCTGCTCGCTTCGACAAGGAAGCGGAGACGCTCATGCCCTTGCAGGATGGTAATTGGCAAACACAGTTGTACGGCCAGATGTGTAACGCGATTGAGGTGACTGCTTTGCAGCGCGGTGTTGGGCGTTGGCCAAATTAACGAAATTTGATCCTAATTAACCAAAGAAGCAGCCGTACTTATCTGTCTCAATGATGATCAGACACGTTTCTAAATCACGGGCAAAAGGATCTGGTTGATAGGACTCCCATTTTCCCGTCTGTCTCATCCAATAAATTCGCCATGAATTACTTGTCTTAACGAATCTAAATCTTCCAATTGGAGAGCGTGTGGTTTCGCCTGGTTGGCCACGCCATCGGGGACGAACTTCTAGGATGGTGACTGCCTGACCATCAATTTCGTAGTCGTAGTCAATTTCTCTTTTGAGATGGGGTGGAACTTTTTGTAGGCACCATTGACCAATGATGTTGTCAATTTGCCCAAAGGTTTGAATATCGAATGCCATGGTCACTGCAAAAGCTGATTTGCACTCGTCTCGTTCATCACGATATCCACCCGCACCTGCCCGCGGGTCAGACCTACAAAGAGTTTGCGCTTGTCTTTTTCGGTCAGCTCTTCAAAGTCAACTTCACAAAGTACCACCACGGGCATGCTTTGGCCTTTGTATCGGTAAACGCTTTCCACCAGAAGGTCTCCATCTGTCCAAAGCGCATTGCCAACTTCGTCATACTTGCTGAACCGCTTTGTCTTGAATCCGCCAAGTTGCTCAAGGCCTAAAACCTCTGATGTCTTGGCCCCGTGGTAACTGATCACCGCCACTTGTTCAGGTTTGTATCCGTCTTGCCAGATCTTCTTGAGGCATTGATCAAGGGCTGTCAGACTATTCACTTGGCCTGATGCCCATGTGTAAATGTGCGGCGTTTCGCCTGTGTGAACACTGCGAGCCACCACAGGCTCTTCGCTCAGTCCTAAGGCGTTAATCATCTGCACCACCTTGGTGGGGCTTCTGAAGTTATCCATGCACTTGATGTGCACGGCATCCGTCAGGTCAAACATGTCACGCTCGTAAAGCTGCTGGCCTGTATCGCCCATCACATACAGACGTCCCGTGTCTTTCAGCCGCTCCAACAGGGCTTGTGCCCAAGTTGGTTCAAAGTCTTGAGACTCATCAATGATTAACAGGTCTAGGCTCTTGCTGAATGACTCAGAGGCATCCACATAGTCAGACACCATCTTGTTAAATACGCTGGGGTCTGCAAAGTCCAGCTTTTCGCCTTGGCGTTCCGCCAAGTCTCGGCAGAGCTGGTGAAAGGTCGTTACTTCTACCGCAGCAGGCGCTAGCTTGGCTAAGTGATCTGCCAGCGGGCGGTTGTAGCAAACATAGCAGCAGCGTTGCTTGGACTTTACGGCGTCTTGCAACAACTTGAGGGCAAGCTGGGTTTTGCCCGATCCTGCCGTGGCTTGGACCACGAACAAATTACCTGTGTGAGAAATCTTTGGAACCCATGTAGCCAAGCCACTGGCCAGCGTGGTGCTGAGCTGTTGCATTTGGCTAATGCTGGACGCTACATCCTTCACCACCTGAAACCGGTTGGCAAAGAAATCAAATACACGGGCGCGCACATCGTCTGCAGGTGCATTGCTAGGAAAGGCCCTCATCACCCGTTGGCACAAAGTGTCTAGTTCTGCGGCATCCACAATCCGTTCGCGTGGATACGCCAGCACTGCACTGAGCACAGCATGGTCTGGCAGCACCAACAGCGTGTCGATGTTGACGTTGGGTAGGTCGCCATCTTTCATGCGCTGCATCAAGGTGCTGTGCTGTCTGCGCACCTGGTGTCCTATGTCCTTATCACTGCCTAAGCCGCCATAGGTCTTGGTCAATGCGCTTGTGCCTTCGTTGATGGATCCCGCTTTCACCTCAATCAACATGATGTGCCCGAGAGGGGAGATGACGACTAGGTCAAGCTCCCCAAAGTGTTGGGTACCTTGATGGATAGACGACCAGGCAAGGTTGTGAAAGACATCAAACGAATCAGGCAGGCCATCGGCCAGCATGCGCAACACATCGCGTTCGCGGTAGTCGCCAGAGTTAAGGGGGCCGCTTTGCGGGGTAGTGGGGTGTATCCGAGCCATTTCTTATTTTGGCACGTCAAGTTTCTTCAGGCTCGCAAATTGAGCCTCGGCCCCGCTAAAGTAAGAGCTGACGTAGATTCAAACTTTAAATTAAAGACTAGATTAAATGCACGAAATTATCTGCCCACACTGCTCAAAAGCCTTCAAGATTGATGAAGCTGGCTATGCTGACATCCTGAAGCAGGTTCATGACAAAGAGTTCGATAAACAGTTGCACGATCGACTCGCTGCTGCCGAAAAAGAAAAAAAGATAGCGGTTGAACTTGCCGAGTCACGAGCAATGGGCGAAGTCCATAAAACTGCCGCTGCTAAGGACGCAGAAATCCAGGCATTGAAATCACGGATTGAGGCTGGCGAGATTGCCAAAAAGCACGCCGTCATCGAGGCGTTGAATGCAGTTGAAAAAGAGCGAGATGCCCTTAAAGCTGAGCTGGCTGCAAAGGAGATGGCTCAGAAAATTGCTGTCACTGATGCTGTTAACTCAATTGAAAAAGAACGGGACCAGCTTAAAAATGGCCTTGAGCGCGCGGAACTTGAAAAGCAGCTGGCAGAAAAGTCTTTGAAGGATAAGTATGAAACCCAAATCAAAGATCGCGACGGTGAGATTGACCGCTTGCGTGACATGAAGGCACGCCTGTCAACAAAGATGGTGGGTGAGACGCTTGAGCAACATTGCGAAACAGAATTTAACCGTTTACGTGCTACCGCTTTTCCTAAGGCCTACTTCGAAAAAGACAACGATGCGAAAACAGGCAGCAAAGGCGACTTCATTTTCAAAGATTTAGATGATGCAGGCATTGAAATAGTCTCGATCATGTTTGAGATGAAAAATGAAAGCGACCAAACAGCCACCAAGAAAAAGAATGAAGACTTCTTGAAAGAGCTCGATAAAGATCGAAACGAAAAAGGCTGCGAGTATGCGGTCATGGTGTCATTGCTTGAACCCGACAGTGAGCTCTACAACACAGGCATTGTGGATGTCTCGCATCGCTATCCCAAGATGTACGTTGTTCGTCCCCAGTTCTTCATCCCCATCATCACTGTGCTGCGAAATGCATCGATGAAGTCACTTGCATTCAAATCAGAGTTAGCGCATGTCAAAGCTCAAAATCTTGATATCACCCGATTCGAGGAGCAGTTAGATGATTTCAAAACCACATTTGGTCGCAACTGGCGATTGGCTTCGGATGGTTTTGAAGAGGCAGTGAAACGTATTGATGAAGCCATCAAAGATTTGGAAAAGACCAAAGAAGCGCTTTTCAAATCAGCAAATAATCTGCGCCTTGCCAATGACAAAGCTGAGGACTTGTCCATCAAGAAGCTCACCCGCGGTAATCCAACGATGGTGGAAAAATTTAACGACCTTAAAAAATCTGAAAATTAATTTCCCAGATGGGGCCTACATTTTGAATTCGGCAGGGCGTTCTTGTCCGTTCAGTGTTTGGACCAATGCTTGGTGATAGCGCTCTGTCAAGTTGCTCAAGTACTCCCAGAATTTTTCTGAATTCACGGTTTCTTTGACTGTCGCGTTTGGAAGGAATCGAGCCATTTCTTTTCGAAATTCCTTCACGATCTCTGGATCGCTTTGCAGGGACGAGGCACGCTCTGAAAACGCTTTCAAATACGTATCGATCTTGGCGTGATGGTCGTTGAGTTTGTTTTTGATTAGCTCAAGAGCTGGCTTGATCTGTTGCTGATGTAACCAAGCAATGTCCCACAGGTCCCGATTTTTGAGTCTGTTAGGACGCAACGCAAAAGCCACAAGCTTGTCCGCAAAGATCTCTTCGCGTGTTTGCGCTTGCAGAATCAGTCCGCTTGTGCCCATTTCAACTCTGTAGGGATTGAGCAGCGCCATAGGACGAGGCTGATAGCTGGGTATGGCGCACACATCAATATTGATGCGTTGTCCAGGCAAATCCTTACGGCCTGGCCTAGTTTGGACTTTGAGCTTCCATGTGTCCACGTTGCCTTCTTCACGCACAGGGTCTGTCACGCTGATTTCTAATCCATATTTAGCCTTCAGACTTTCAACCAAGATGTCGCTCATGACTGCGAGCTGCTCTCGGGTGAAGTCCGCACCCCCCGTGAAATCTAAGTCTTCACTCAATCGGCTAGAGCCGTAACAAGCGCGAAGGCAAGTCCCACCAATAAACGTGAGGTTTGTCAGCAAACCCCCGCCGCTCAGGACGCGCAGGATGTCGTGGTGAAGTAGTTCTTTTTCTACGACCACACGCAAGGGGGCTAGCTCTTGCAAGTTGTTGAGTGCTTCATCAACCAGTTCATCAAACAAACTCATGGGCTACCTTCCAATCGATCAAGTCAAGGTTGCGGTGCGTTGCGCGCATATCTCTGAGCGCCTGCTTCACGCTGGCACGCCATAGTCGGGCCCTAGGGTCGTACTCGAGATTGCCTACAAGTTCGTCTGGCCTCTGGCGTGTTTTTATAAATTCAATGCTTCCCCAGTTCCCACAGTCAATGACACCTGATCGTCCAGATGACATGACCATGATGCGGTTCATCGGAATTTGTGAAATGACGCCAGCATCGCTCAGCACGGTTTCGAGGCTTAGGTAATTCAGACCAAGAGGGCGAAGTTTGGCTACCGCATGAGACAGGATCAATCCGCGATCAGGCCCCGCTTTTTCGTACACATACAAACCACGGCATAGTCTGGTGAGGGCGTTATCCCGAACTGCGCGGCTCAACAGTGTTTTGAAGGCCGCGTCTGAAAGGCTGGGCAGGATAGGGCGCAAATCCGAAGGCGTGAACAAGCATGCCTGCGGGCTAGATAGCTCGCTGATTGTGTTCATCAGTTGACGGATAGGTTGCATCAATAACTCATCGGAAAGTTTCATTAAGTGTAACCTTTCGATGAGTGATTGCTAGTTTTAATTAACTCCGTCTGTCAATGATAGGGTGAGTACACAATCGATTGAACAATCCCACGTCACCAACTTTGGTGGCCCTGTCATGATGAGTTGCAAAGACATTTGCAAACTTTTGAACATCTCAAAGTCGACGTTCTACTCAAGGGTGGTTGTTAGCGCAAACTTTCCCAAGTCCTTTTCGTTTTTTGGAAAGGTTTGTTGGGATGCGGTCGAGGTAAGGCTCTGGTTGAGCAACAGACAGAATTTTCTCAATCACTAAGACTCAAATACAGCTTATATTGCGTTAAGTAAGAATACAGCATAAAATTTGTAAATCAAAAATACATAATAGGTGCTGTATGAGCAATTACACAATCCAAACCGCTGAGCAGCTCAAGCCCATCATTGCGGGGTTTCGCAAAAGTGCAGGCTTGACTCAAGAGGACTTGGCAATGCGCCTGGGTATCACGCAGCAGACATATTCTGTCGCTGAGCGCAATGCCCCCAATATGAGTGTCAGCAAGTTGCTGGCGGTACTCAATGCCTTGGGTGTTGAGTTGGTGCTTCAGTCCAAAACGACAAACTCCGACGGAACACCCGCAGGTGTTAATTCCGCACAGTGGTGAGCGCTATGAGTCGTTCAACAAGTATGCGACGTCTAGTGCTGTGGATGAATGGCGAGAGGGTCGGCACTTGGTCTGTCATTCAAGGTAAAGATCAGCTGGAATATGAGGACAGCTGGCTGCAGTCGCCTCAGGCCCGTCCACTGTCGCTGACCCTGCCATTTACTCCTGGCAATCAGCCTCATCGAGGCGAGCTGGTAGGGGCATGGTTTGACAACCTGTTGCCAGATAGCCTAAGGCTGAGAGAGCGCATTGCTACGCGTTTCAAAACCAAGGGTAAGAGTGCGTTTGATTTGTTGGCAGAGGTTGGGCGTGACAGTGTGGGTGCCATTCGCCTGTTACCCGAAGGCTTCGAAGTCGAGGATGTGAAAAACATTCAGGCGCAGCCCATGAGTGACGAAGAGATTGCCCAACTGCTAAGAACCACGGCCAGCATGCAGCCATGGCAAGACGATGAGCAGCATCCCGATGACTTTCGGATTTCGTTAGCTGGGGCGCAAGAAAAAACTGCGTTGCTTAAACTCAATGGCCAGTGGATGAGGCCCTTGGGGCCAACGCCAACGACACACATCCTGAAGTTGCCTTTGGGTCTCGTGGGCAACATGCAAATGGACATGGCTACTTCTGTGGAAAACGAATGGCTCTGCGCCCAAGTGATCAAGGCGTATGGTCTGCCCGTTGCTGATTGCGAAATGGCCCAATTCGAAGACATCAAGGTCTTGGTAGTGGAGAGGTTTGATCGACTGTGGTCTGCTGACCATTCATGGTTGATTCGTTTGCCCCAGGAGGATATGTGTCAGGCCATGGGTTACCCAGGCCACATGAAGTACGAGTCAGATGGCGGACCAGGGATGGACAAGATTCTGAACTTTCTGAATGGTTCCACCAACGTCGAGCAAGACAAAGTCAACTTCATCAAGGCTCAGTTCCTGTTCTGGCTATTGTGTGCCAGTGACGGTCACGCCAAAAATTTCAGCATCCAGCACCAAGCGGGTGGCCGCTACGCGATGTCGCCTTTGTACGATGTGCTCTCGGTTTACCCTGTACTAGGGGAGGGGGCCAACCTGGTGTCACCCCATAAGGTCAAAATGGCGATGGCCGTGAGGGGAAAAAGCCCGCACTGGAAGATGCGTGAGATTCAGCCAAGGCATTGGCATGAGCTTGCCAAGCGGCATGGTATGGCTTCGACGGGGCCAGAAAGTCCTTTCGAGCAAGTCATTGAGCAAACGCATAGGGTCATTGAAACGGTCAAAAGCTTGCTCCCCTCAGACTTCCCAGCGCAAGTCAGTGGGGCCATCTTGAATGGGTTGGAAGGTGCAGCTAAACGGGTTATGAAACCCAATTCGTATTGAATGGATCCTTTTAGCAAGCGCTTTTAAGCCTAAGCTAAAACAAGTTCTTATTCAATTCAAGCTCATTTGATTTTTCGGTTGGCCTAGATCGTGAAATGCACTGGTCAGTTAAACCGGTTGAACTCAACTCTTAAAGTTCTTAGGTGAGGCGAAATTTTGTGCGTGGCCGTCTTTAATAAAAGAATAATTTTGAACTATTATTCTTTCTGACTATCTGTCATTTAAATGCGCATTTGAATGCGCAGTAATTTTGTTGAAAATCCAAATTTTCATTGGCAAAAACACGCAATACAATGACGCAAATGAATGCGAAAAAAATTGCGCAATACGATCATCCTGATCACTTCTTACCATTAGTGCCAGGGGAGCACCGTTCTGCTCACCTTTATGAGAAGGCGGGGGAGTTGGTTCGTCGTGCAACACAACTCGGTGCAATGCCAACAGTTGGTCAACGAGCACTGCAGCCGTTGTTGCGGAAAATGAACTCGTACTACACCAACAAGATTGAAGGGCAGCATACGCGTCCTAGTGATATTGATCGAGCGCTGGTGAAAGATTTCAGTGAAAACGCAGACATCGCCAGAAAGCAACGTTTAGCGATTGCCCATATTGATGCTGAAGTTAGGTGTGAGCAATACATTGAGCAAATGGTCCGAGATGGTGGTGACCAAATTGGATTTCTGTACAGCGCTGAAGCGCTGCAGTTGATTCACAAAAATCTTTTTGAACATGTCACTCCCGAAGATCTTCTGCAGCCTGATGGTTCAGTGATGATTCCTGGTGTGTTTCGAACCCGTAACGTTGCAGTGGGAAAGCATGAGGCACCTACAGCTACATCTTTGATGGCGTTTATGGGCCGATGGGGGGAGACTTACTCAAGAACGCGTCGTGGAGAGGCTTCTGTCATCGCGGTTGCTGCATCGCATCACCGATTAGCTTGGGTTCATCCTTTCCTTGATGGGAATGGACGTACCAGTCGATTACATACGCACCTCTTGTTTCATGCGCTTGGACTTTCAAGCGGTTTGTGGTCACCGCTTCGTGGTTTTGCCCGTAGTGAGGATCGCTACAAAGCATTGCTACAAGCGGCTGATGAACACAGGCGAGGAGACTTGGATGGGCGTGGCAATCTGACTGAGCGTGGGCTAGTCGATTGGATTGACTATGTGCTTGATGTTTGTACAGATCAAGTTAACTTCATGTCTCAAAATTTGAAGCAAGAAGGTTTGTTTGATCGAATTGCCGCATCTCTTGCTTTTGATGAGACGACGTTGAGAAATGGCGTCAGACAAGAAGCTTTGAGGCCTCTTCAGTTCTTGTACGCAGTTCAAAGTGAGATGACGCGAGCAGAGTTCAAGGAGCTAACAGGTCTCGGTGTTCGTGTTGCTACAAGCCTTCTTTCTGCTTTGCTTAAAGCTGGTTATCTGGAAAGTGACTCACCTCACGGCAACATCCGCTTTGGTGTTCCGAGTCATGCATTAAGGTTTTATTTCCCAGCACTTTGGCCGGAAGCCGAGCAAGATCAAGCGTTGATTGCATCTTCTAGATAGTTGGCTATTTTTGGCATTGCACGAAAGAAAAGGCTTGCTTCTTTTCTCCGTTCACTATGGAATATGTCTAGAGATTTGTGAGAATGCCAAGCAGGGCGATGCAGAGGCATCGCCTTTTGCAATTTATAGACAAGTTGTTTATGATGACAGCACGATCAGCAAAAACCTAGACTCGATCAAGCGTTGGTACAACTCGTGGTATCGATGTTTTGCACATTTGCTAGATCCAATGTTTATGAGGCTTGGCAGGGATGATGTGAATCCCTCCGTTCTACTAAGCTAAAGAGAAACCCCGCAACACATTGTGTTGCGGGGTTTTTTCTTAGGGTTAGCTTCTTCTCGTCTCACCTCGAGGCGCCGGATGACGCCATGGGGTAGGGCGCGAGCGATTTCAACCATTTCGTTGCAGGCAAGGGCCAACGTTCTTCGATGGCCTGCGCTTGCAAGCGTAGTGCTTGCTTGTCCGGTGTGCGTGGCGTGCGAAAGGCCAACACAATGGTGTTGCCTGCATAGGTCGGTTTGAAGGTCCACAGCGCATCTTTGCCAAATGACTGAGCCAGTTTGTCCATGCTTTGCTTGAAGTGCATGTGGCGCCCAAATAAATTCACAACCAAGCAGCCTTGCGGCGTGAGTAATTGTCTGCAATCGGCATAAAACGCTTCGTTGTCATGCACAGGGCTATCTGCTTCTTGGTCGTAGAGGTCGATTTGCAATGCATCGACTTTGTCAAACCATTGTGGTTGGGTCACTGCTTCAGCTGCATCACCGATGGTGACTTGCAGTTTCGAATCATCTGGAGGTAAATGGAACCACTGTCTGCATGTGGTGATCACTTGCGGGTTTAACTCAATGGCTGTGGTTTGCATGTCCAAGTGGTGATGGCAAAACTTGGTCAATGATGCAGCGCCCAAACCCAATTGCATGGCATATAAATTTCGAACGTTGTTCAAGTCAGTGAAGAGCAACCAACCCATCATGCGTTGTAGATACTCAAGATGAATATCAAAAGGTTTGCTCAGTTTCATCGAGCCTTGCACCGAGGGCGTGCCTAAATGCAAGAAGCGCATATCGCCATAGTCGACGAAGGTGACCGTTGGCAAGTTTTTTGGGTGTGGTGCGGTGGTGTTTGTTGTCTTGTGCTTCGGTGTGGAGAAAGCACGGGCTTGTTTTTTGGCAAGAACAGTTCCGATCAACACAGACAAAACGCAGGCCATTAAGGCGTAAATTATTTCAAGCGATGTGAAGGGCAACCCAAAATCTGAAGTCATTCGATTCCATAAATCCATGTTCAATGTCCTATTTCACCTTCAGTCAGTGTGGAGAAACAGATCCTTAATGTTTCTTAACAAAGAAAACCATCACTTTTTTCGTGAGTTTCAGTTTCAAAAAATACACAGTTTGCAATCGATATGCTTCACTCTGGAGGTTGTAGTGTTCAAAATGGAAACAAGCGTTGTGTAAATTAACCCTATTGATGGAATTGCTGATTTAAACCACCAAATTTAACATCCTTTCATAAAACATCTTTTTGATGTGTTGAAAGGTGATTCTGGTGTTTGCATGCGTGCGTTTTGTTTTTCAAGTTCCAGTCTTCGTGGCTTTTGTGGCCGCGAGCACGGTATCTGTCGCACAAGATTTGCCTTGGCACTTAGGCTCTCTGAATCCTGCGACACCCGTGGCGCCATCAGCCATCAACACCGCCGGCATCAAACCTGGTCCGCATGAGGTGGTTGTTGCGGTGATTGACAGTGGGGTTTTGTCCAATCACCCCAGTCTTGAAGGCCGTTTGCTGCCTGGATATGACATGTTGTCACCGCCTTTGAATTTGCGTGGCGCGCGTTCTGCCGATTACGCCCCAGATGCACGTGATGCCAAATGCGGAGAGCGTGTGACCTCTACAACGTTTCGTACACACGGGACCGAGGTCTCTAGCTTGATTGCAGGCAATGGCAAAGATGGTGTGCGTGGTGTAAATCCCAATGCAAAGATTTTGCCAATCCGTTTGTTTGGGTCATGCCAGATGACGCGTGCTGATTTGCTCGATGCCATGGCATGGGCGGGGGGCTTGCCTGTGGCGGGTGTTCCGCACAATGCAAATCCCGCACGAATTATCAATTTGAGTTTTTCTGGCGGTAAACGCGTGTGTGGTCCAGATTTACAGAATTTGGTGGACCGGTTGGCGAAGAAAAATATCTTTGTGGTTGCGGCTGTTGGGAATACCTTTGGAAAAAAACTGGCAGAGCCAGCCAATTGCGAAGGGGTCATTTCTGTGGGCGCAGTTGACGCAGAGAACAACATTGAGAGCTATTCAGCACTGGATGCACGCACTGTGATTTATGCACCTGGCGGCGGTAAAGGTCTAAATGGCCAATCACCTTGGCGCAACAACAAATTGAAGGTGGCCTCGTTTGATTTGGATTTCAAGGGTGATGAGACCCATTTAGGGGCTTATCGTGGCGTTGGAACAAGCTATGCCGCACCCTTGGTATCTGGGTTTTTGTCTTTGCTCTTGTCTTCTCGCTTGAATATGAGCCCTGCAGACTTTATGAACGAGTTACCAAAATTTTCCCGCCCTGTGAATCCGACAGATAAATGCATGGATTGCGCGCCCAAGGGCTTGGCGATGCTCCCTACGGCTTCTAAATAAACTTTTTTGCTCGATATGTTTATGTAGAATAATGTACTCTTTTTTGTCATTTTGACTTAACAAGATTTATCATTGTTCTTACAAATTGATTTCTAGAATTCTTCGAAATCGATTCGAACGGGGAAGGTTATGAGCAAAAAAATCATTAAGTTGGCAGTTCTGGTACCTGCTGCACTTAGCGCTTTGGCATTAGCGGGCGTTTTGATTTTCAATGCCGCTCGACATTTCATTGTTGAGCATAACGAAGCTTTGGTTTACTCCGTCGCTCAAAGTATCTTGCCGGCTTTGCTGGTCAATGACACCCAACAAGTCAATGCTGTGTTGAAAGCCTTGGAGAATTATCCAGGCATCGAGTCGGCTGAACTGGTGAGTGCGCAGGGCGCGTCTATTGCCAGTTATTCAAGGTCGGGAAACGTGTTGGATTCCATGTCAGCTTTGTTTGAGCTGGCTTCAGCGAATGATGATCCCAATCAAATGCATGTCATGGCCCCTATTACGTTCGATAGCTTGATTGTTGCAAATCTGCATATCGCGGTAAATCTGTGGCCCACTTATCTACGCATCATCACTTGGCTGGGTATTTTTCTGATTGTCCCCAGTGTGATTTATGTTTTGATTAAGCAGTTGCGTATCAAAGTTCGTTTTGAAAGAGTTGCTGCGGATGATGACGCTGATCGCGGTGGTTCTTCATTTGATGTAGCACATGCAGTGAATGCGGCGATGCAGGATGCAGATCTATCAATCGACTACCAACCAATTCAGCGCATGAGTGATGACGGTGTATTTGGTATGGAGGTTGTCGTGCGTTGGCGCCATCCTTCAGGTCAAACATTGCATGTGTCGCCCTCTGATTTTGTTGGAATGGCGGAGAAAAACAAAATTTGTTTGCCATTTGACGATTGGTTATTGCGTTCCGCATGCACGCAAGCGGTTGCATGGCAGCGCCAGTATGGGCCATTGATTTTGGCGATCAATATCACAGAGGCTCAATTCAAAGAGCCAAGTTTCGCGCAGAAAATTCGTGTTGTATGTCGTGACACTCAATACCCCCATCAGTTATTAGAGCTGGAGGTGAACGAGTCCGTCGTGGTCACTAATCCAAAGAAAGCTGCGGCTCGTATAGCGGCATTTGCAGAGCAAGGACTGAGTGTCACGATTGACCGATTCGGTTTGAGTGCTAACTCACAAGCGCTACTCGAGGTTTTGCCTGTGCACAAAGTGAAGATAGACGGCAAGCTGGTTCAGCGTCTGAACAACGACGCACAAGTCAAAGAATGGGTGAATGCAACCATTCAACATGCATTAGCGCATGATGTTCAAGTCATGGCTGATGGACTTGATTTTGGTTGGCAACAGGCGGAGCTAAAAAGCATGGGCTGTATCTTGGGGCAGGGTGCCTATTTTTATTCCCCAATGACGGCGGTGGCGTTTGAAAGTCTCTTGTCCAAACGTTCGTTCCGTGTAACGCGTATGCCGAACCTGAGAGAGGAACATTCTGATCCTGGTGAGTACTCTGCGGCTTAGTTTAGAAGCAGGGTTGGACAGACACCGTGTCATTAGGTTCATCCAAATACCCAACGGCAGGGAAATTCTGGGAGATGCATGACAGCATTTGAACGTCATTGGTGACCAAGTAAAGATGGCTATAAATGATGGCGCTTTTTCTTGCCAGCGCTTGAATGGTGGATGCTTGCAATCCTAGCGATGCCAATGCTGTCGATGTCAATTTTTCATTGTTTGGCATGAAGCATGCGGATAGTGGGAGCCCTCCTACGCGAACTGTGACGCCAGAGTAAACATCGATCAAATCGCTGATAGACACGCCGATTACCTCGGTCGATGTGCCGAAGGATGCAATTGGAAACTGATTTTCTGTTGCATGGGTTGCTGCAGTTTTCTCAACTTCAGTGTTTCGTGAGCAATGCCACACTGGATCTGCCACGGTTGAGCAACTTATCAAGACAGAGAAAAGCAAAGGCCATTTCATGGCTGGGTGATCCCTGCATTGGCGGCTAAGCCTTTGGGGGTGCATTCTGAACATTTTTCGATGGGATCAATTTGGCGTAAAAATTTTGGCAAGTCACGCGATAAATCAGAGGGGTGCTTTTGAGGCTGATGCGATAGCCACAAAGAGATGAAACCCGCAACGATGGGGGCAGCAAAACTAGTGCCCACTCCTCGCTCTAAAGCCGCAGATCGCTCAGAACCTAACAAATCCAAATCGTAGGTTGCCACCATCAATTTGTTACTCGCCCAATAGGCGCCAGACGGTAAACGTTTTCCACCTCCAGGGGCATACAAAATGGTGCGTGGATCAAGGGCTGAATACGTCTCTATCCGATTTTCAGCGTCCACAGCGCCGACGGAAATCACGCCCTTGCAATTGGCGGGTTCAGGTAGTGGTTTATGAAAGTTGTTGCCTGCGGCCGCCACCACAAACACTTTCTTCTCAAGCACTCGGTTGATGACTTGCTGCAAATCTGGGCCACACACAGACAAGCCACCGGCAATGCTCATGTTGATCACACGTGCTGGGTTGGGATTGGCAGGCACGCCAGCTACGGGCAAACCTGCCGCCCATGCGATGGCGTCTAGCATGTCTGCCCGCGTCATGCTGCATGCCCCAAACAAGCGAATAGGCACAATTTTGGCTGAAGGGTTGACCCCAAACACACCATCCACGCCATTGCCGGCAATCAAGCTAGCCACCTCTGTACCATGCGTACGAAACGCGCCAGACACCAAACGTTGGCCACAACGTGCATCACGCTCATCGGGACGGAAATCTGTGGAGCGATCACCTCGCAGGTTATTGGGGGCTGAAAGCATGTCGTAACCGGGCAGAAGCTGACCGCTTAAGCTGGGGTGCGTCCCCATCACGCCGCTGTCAATCACAGCCACCACAATTTGATGAGGGCCTGGCTTGATACCTTGTGTGTTGATAGAGGAGGGTGCGGCAACTGCTTTGGTGTTACTCATCAAATGCCAGGGAATGACTTCTTGGGCAGCTACGCTCGCTGAAAGCCCAATGCTTGCAAGCCCAAGATATATGGTTTTTTTTAAAAACACGGCCCTATTGTTTCCGTGTGGGTGGATTCAGGTAAGTACCCAATTGCGGGTTTGTGCTTGGTCATGCAAGCCAGCATGTCTTGCTCGTTTTGCACCATGTAAATACTGCTCCTCGTCAAAGCGTTTTTGCTTGACAGTTTTTCTAGCACTTGCGGTACAGCACCTATCGACTTCATGGCGGTTTGGGTCATCGCGTGATTGCCACCTACAAAACATGCGGACACCACCATGCCACTGGCCTTGACCGTCGTGCCTTGGTAGGCTGAATACAAATCACGCAAAGAAATACGCATCACCTCGTGCTCTGTATCAAGCGCTGCGAGATTGAAGTTATTGGATGCATCCGCCACTTGCACACCCGAGCGGGTGCAGTGCCAAACAGGATCGGCCAGTGCTCTTGTCGCGCACAGTACGAAACCGGATGCGCATAGCCCTAGTAACCATGAATGAAGCAACTTTGACTCTTTGTTGTGCATAAGGTATTCATTTTATAGCCTTGAAGCATTTTTCCACCTAATAATCACTCAAAAAAATGGCCTCGGTACATACCGAGGCCATTGAGCGTTAGCAAAGCAAAGGTGCTTAAAACGGCTTGGTAATTGCCAAATTCACACGCCAATCACCAATAGCCGTGTTGGTTGAATTCCACACACCAGCACCCGGTGTTTTACCAATCGCGTGGGCCACAGACAACGACCAGTTCACGTCCTCAATCTTGCCACCCACTTCCCAGCCCACGCCTTGAAGCGTGTAGTAGCCCGTATCGGTGGCGGTTGGTAATGGGTTACGGCTGTTTTTCACAATACCCCAGTCATAAAACAAGCTGCCATACACATCGGGCACCACTTGGTGCGTGATGTCAAACGACATCTGTGCACCTTGGTCGCCCACGCCGTCCAGCGATGTATAGGCGCGCATGCCGTTGGTACCACCCAAAGAGAAGCGGTTGTAAGTGTCTAGGTTCTTGCTTGCAGCCTGCGCACGCCAGCGGATAGCGCCAGTGAGGGTGCGGTCCTTGTCCAACACATGAGACAAGCCACCGTTCATCTCAATCTTTTGGTACGCACCCGCTACGCGGTTGCCGCCCACTGAAGGATCGGCATCGGCTGCTTGGTCAGCTGCATTGCGGTCCAGGTTCATGCGGCCCGTGAAGAAGGTCAGCTCGTTGTTGAAGTTATCCACCCAGCCCTTGCTTGACTCAGCGCGCAACTTAAAGCGCACTTGATGGTCAGCGCGGTCGGCGGTTTCCGCGCCACTGTTCCAGTTTTGTGTTTTGCGTGCAGACCCCGCTACACCTGCCAGCCAGCGCCCATCACGGTCGGTGCTGAGCAGCTTGCTTAGGCCTGCGCCCACTTCGTTAGACAAGCCGCGCACATCTGCATTGATGGCATTGCTGCGCACCTCTGTGGCATAGGTGTGCCAACGCAAGCCTGTGCCCACAATAGGTGCCATGTAGTCGGCGCGGTAATAACCCACACCGCGTGACTGCTGGGTGGTGAGCTGCATCTCAGACAAAGGCGTAAAACCTGCAACCCGCACATTGCCCAGCAGCTGGTTACGGCCAAACTGCGGCAAACCATAGTTGTTCAACTGCACCACACCCCCCAGCACTTTGCCGGGCGTGCTGTCGACAGGGCGCAGGTTAATCACCACATCCACCACTGTGGCGTCGACTTGACGCATGCTCACCTCTAGGTCCACAGGCAAGTCGTAGGCTGCGGCATTGAGCTGGTTCTCAAAACCCTGCACATCCACGGGTGTGCCAGTTTTGTAAATGGCACTGAAGCGGCGGGCCACTTCGTCGGCAAACTCTTTGCCCTTGTTGCCATCCACAGTCACCACCGACACCTTGCCCACAGTGGGGAAAGCCACATTCACGGTCAATACCGAGCCTTCGGGTGTGGGTTGTGCGCTGGTGGTGATGTAGGCCAAATAGCCCTTGCTTTGAAACAGCTCCCAAGCAAACGCTTTGAAGTCGGCCAGCTTTTGGGCGGGCACCGGCTTGTTGATCTCAGTCAGCCAATATGCCATCAGCTCGTCTTGGTACAAGGGGCTGTTCACCTGCACGGCATTGAGGCGTGCAAAACCTTGGTCGGTGGTAGCGGGGGCCTGCGGCTTTTTGGCTGGGGGCTTAGGGGCTAGGCGGTTCAGGTCGGGCTTGTTTTGCTCGATGTTGCGCTGCACATCGGCTGCAGTTTGGGCGTATGCACCCTGCAAAGAGAGGGCGCACATACAGGCGCTGGCGATGTAACCGAGTTTGAACATGGGTGAAACTTTAGTAGTGGTTTTCATAATTTGAGCCAAATTCTAAGTTAACGAGAAGCGCCTTTGGCACCTGCTTTAGGCTCGTAGCAAATGTCTACGCCTTGGCTCACGGCTGACTCTTCGCAGTAGCAGTTTTCGATGCTGTTGGCGGAGCAAGTGTCGTCAGCCAAATCTTCGGCTGAAGCCAGTGCGAAGGGGTTGGTTGAGCCAACGGGAACTTTCACGCGTGAGTTGCTATTTGTTGGCACAACAGGTGAGGGCACAGGCGTAATGTTGGCTTGATTCACAGTCAACTGTGCAATGCTGCGTGCCGCATTTACTGATGAGACGGCAATGTTAGCTTTGCTGCTTGAACCTGAGTAGTTGTAAGTGCCTGCGCCACGCGATGTGCCTGGCGTGCCTGGCAGTGTGCCCGTCAGTGTGTCAATAAACTCAGCAGTACCTACCTTGAACTGTTTGCCACCTGTGTTAGTTGTCGTTGTCAGTGCGGTTTCGATTGATGTATTTTCCGTTTTTAGTGCCGCTCTAAATGCCGCCGTAGAAGGATCAGTCTCACCAAAGTTTTTAGTGAAAGAAGTTGGGTTTAGCTTGGCATCAAATTGAATGTTCTCACGGAACATCACTTGGGCTGGGGCTTTATCGCTGGCTGCTGCGCCGAAGGCTCTGTTGACTTCAGCGTTTTGAGCTGTTGCACCTACGTTTGTTAAATAAAGCGTAGCAAGCTTACCAACGTTGTTACCCGCCATCAAATTGGCTAAGTCAGTGCCGGCTGCACTACCGCTGTAAATATGAGTTTGACTTGTGTCGTTCGTGACTGTGTTGCCACTAACGGTTTTCACTTGTCCATCGCCACCATTACCCGCATCAAGTTGTTTACCTGCAGCCAAAATCACATTACCTGAACCACTATTGACGATGTTGGCTACGGTTAAATTGCCTTTGCCATCTGTTGACATAGTTACGCCACCAGCTGATTTTTGGGTGATGGTTGCACCTGTTTCAGAAATGATGGCGGAAGTTGATAACTTAGTGCCATCGCCAGCAACAATATTAATTGCACCAGCATTGGTGTCGTTAGTAATGGCTGCAGTGCTGGCTAATTGAATGTTGCCTTTATTTGCCTGAATATTTGTTACGCCACCAGTTGTGGGGTTGTTGTTAATGATTGCTTTTAGATACACACCATTTCCAACAGTCGCACTTGCACCAAAAATGTTAACTTTGCCAGAAGCCGTCAAGATACGTCCATCCGCAAGATTGACACCTGTTGGAGTGATTAAAGTGTTTACACCATTTATCATTTTGTAATAATTGGCTGCATAGCCTTGGCCTGCAACAAAGACACCCGTCCCATCAAAGTCGCCACCCGTGTTATCGATGGTGATATTTTTGCCCTTGATATCGGTCAAGGATGTATAGGTTGGCCCCGGCTGGACGCTGGTGCTCATTGCATTTGCAAAGTTGATACGGCCTTTATTAGCTTGAATGAGCACGTTACCACCGGTCGAAATGAATGAAGCGTTTCCTGATATTTGTAGATTATCAGAAGTGAAAGCTATCGCTTCAACCGCATCATTTCTTGTTTCGGCCTGAATCACAATGTCGCCATTTGCTTGTACTTGAAGCCCAGATCGACCATAAATGGCTGCTGACTCATTACCCGTGCCACTAGCTGCCCGGTTGTTACCCTGCAAGGTGAATTTACCGCCCGCGATCATCATGGGTGCTGCACCGGTTTGACTGCTCTCACCAGTTCTGATACCAGAGCCGCCGCCATTGCCTGTGACTGTCCCAGTTATGCTGATGTCAGCATCTGCAGTAAACCTTGCTGCATTTGGAAAGCGCTCGAATGCCACACCTGTGCCACTTTGGCCAGATTGCGTATCTACCTTGCCGGTGATATTGATGTTTCCAGTTCCCTCTACCTGTTTCTTTGCTGAGATTGTGCTTGCGTTATAAATCCTCACACCAGTCAAGCCTGATTGCCTTTGCACTGCATCGCCTGATTCACCTAAGATGTTGACATCGCCACCTGTCGCGCTAATGGCGGATCCAGAGTCTAGGGCGACACCTAAATTTTTGACAGAAGTGCCTTGGATTAAGACGCTTTCGCCTTTAACGGCGTTGCTGATGACGAGGCCTTGATAAAGACCTGCATCACTGGTAGTCCCTATGATCGTCAATTTTTTGGCCGCTTCTACCCTTCCCAAGATTTGTGCGCCCGATGAACCATTGACCCCGAGATTTGTTGCCGTATTGCTGGCCTTACCTTCTAGGTACACATCGCCAGATGTAGATTTAATCAGAGCGCTTGATGCCACATCAACACCATGGTGCCCCACAGAGCTTCCGAACACATACACGCTAGCGCCTGTCAAATTTGCAGAAATATTGGCACCTTGCCAACCTGAGCCAGTGGTGGTTGTGTTTTGCGTACCCTTAATATACAAGGCCCCGTCTGCCCAAATGCTTCCTGTGTTGACAAAGCCCACTCGGCTTGTACTGGCGCCTGTTAAGGTGATGTTGCCCCCAGCACCACTTACTTTATTGGCTTTTAATCCACCAGCAGCTGAGAGGCCATAACCGGTGGTTGAAATAGCCCCTATGACAATATTTCCGCCATTAGCTGTTACCGCTGCATTCACAACGATGCCTGTTGCGGCAGTGCCTGTGCTGCTGTTACCAGTTGTATTGATGGCTCCCGAAGTTATATTGATTCCATAGCCGGTATTGTCCAAGCTGATGTTGGTACCGGTCATTGCTGCAGCTGTTTCAATTGCACCAGCCGTTGATTGCAGATAGATGTTGCCGCCACCTGACAAGTTGATGGCTTTGCTAACCTTCAGATTACCGCCACCAGTGATATCGGCTGTGACATTACCCGTGCCAGAAATTGCATTTGTGATTTCTGTATTGACGTTGCGTTTATAAATAAGGTTGGAGCTATTGGCCAATGACACATTGCCTTTTCCCAAAGTACCTGTTGATTCACCTTCGCCAATTTGCAAAGTGCCACCGTTGACGGTTGTCGTACCTGTGAAATCGCTATTACCAGTTAGGATTTGTGTATAACTTCCGGTTTTAATTAGCCCACTGCTGCCTGTTGCAGTTAGCGTGCCCGAGAAAGTCGCAGAACCAGTTCCAGTGGCGGTGTTATCCACACCCATAGTAAAACTGCCCTGATTGGACCAGCCTGTAGAAACAGAACCCCCACCTGTCAGAGCATTCACGCGAATATTGCCCTCTGCCCCTTGAAAGGCAGCTGATGCATCAACGTATAAGTTGGATTTGTTATCAGTCCACACTTCACCATAGCTGTTTGCTCCAACAAAGGTCCCTTGTTGTACTTTAATCAGACTGCCACTATCCATTGCAAACGTAGCGTTTCCATTACTTCCCCATCGCAAGGTTCCTGTCCCTATTTTCTGTAAGGTCCCCACGCCTTTGTAAATGCTGGATACGCTGTCAAAAATAGTATTCCCGACTACGTTGTAAGACAGCGTAGCGTCCTTTGAGATATTAAAGGACACTGGCGTATTGTTCGCTAAGGCTACCGCGCCATTTGTGACGCCATCACCAATTTGCCAAGTGCCTGCGCCGTTTACATTTAGTGTGGTGGTGGTTAATTTGCCAGTTTGGATGAAATCGAAGTCGTTGTTTTTCGTGACCTCTTTTGCGGTCAAGTTGATGTTCAGCTTGCCTGTAGTTGAGGATATATTTTTGTTTAGGACGATAGAGTTATTCGCGATCAGGTTCAACGTTGATTCAGCAGCGCTGGTTTTTGTAATGTCGGCATCGATGGTGATATTGCCGACGTCACTTCCTGTATCACCTGGTTGTCCGCTGACACCAGTAGTTAACGTCACGCTTGTATTTGTGTCGAGCGAATTCACGACGCTACTAACGTTGCTGGCATTCACAGTGAGGTTTGTTGGATCAAGTAACCAGTCTTTTGCTTTAACGACTGTATTTGCAAATACTAGGTCGTGCCCTGATGTCTCCACAAAACCGCCTTGGCTTTCCAGCTTAGCGCCGCTCACATCGGTGGCGGCTGCCAAGACAGTCGTCACTTTGCCAGTCACGGCGTCAGTTTTGTCTTCGCGACCAATGATGATGCTGCCGCCGGCTGTGCCTTTGGTGCTGTTAGCCGTGATGCTGCCGCTCACTCGGATCTGACCATGGTCGGCCAGAATGTCCACCTTACCGCCTTGCACGTCAGTGGTGTCGATGGTGCCGGTGTGGGTAATGCTGGCCACTGCATTGCTGATGGCAGCTGCTTGCATCAGCACATGGCCGCCATGAGTGGTGATGGTGCCGCTGTTTTCGATGCTGGCGTTGATGGTGGAGGGGGCCAGCTCTAAGCTCACTTTTTTGCTCAGTGGGACGCTGATGTTGTCGGTCAGTTCTTTAGGCAATGGAACGGTTTCACCCGAGGCCAGCACGACCGAGCCACCTTTGGTGGAGATCTTGCCTTGGTTGTCCACGCTTGCACCAATCAGGGCCACGTAGCCTGTGGTGTCGATGCTGGCGCCTTCTTCCACCGTCACGCCAGCGGTGCTGCCATCGCGGCTAAATTTGTGTTTGCCTGCCAAAAAGTCGGCATCGGTCATGCCAAAGGTGCTGGCGGTAAAGGCGCTGGCGGTCACGCTGCCGCCTTTGCCAAACACCACGCCGTTGGGGTTGATCAAGATCACTTGGCCATTGGCTGTGAGCTTGCCAAAAATTTGGCTAGGGTCGTTGCCCACCACGCGGTTGAGCAGGACCGAGTTGGCATTGTTTTGTTGCACGTTCACTGCAGCGCCGCTGCCAATGCTGAAGCTGTTCCAGTTGACGCTGGCTTTGTCGGTGGTTTGTTGGATGGTCATGGCAGCGTTGGTGGCGCTGGATGTGCTGCTGATGGCCACATTGCCACTGTTCACCTTGTAGTCGGTGGGCAGGGTGTTGACTGCGGGGCCTGCGGCGGTGGCGTAGCCCACGGTGACAAAGCTCAAAGCCACCGAGGCAAAGACCGATTTGAGCAAACCTACAAAGTTGTCAGCTGATGCTGCTGATGCTGCTGACGAGCTAGGGAAAACCACCGTGCGAACGCCCGTGCCAGCGGCTTTGCCTTGACCAGCTGTATGTTCACCCACGGCCACCAAGGTGCCCAAGCGCTTAGAGAAAACAATTTTGTAACAGAGAGCGTTCATTTTCGAAAAATCCTTAACCAAAACTTAAAGCGATACGGTTCGCTTTGTGATGGAAGGTATTTTCAGATAAAAATGAAACTTAAATGGTTAAGCAAGTTTAAGAATTGAGTTTAAAAATGCTAATTTGGTTAAAAATTGTTAAATCTAATGGATTTGTTAATTTGTGGCAGTTGCTGTGCGCTTCGCTAGAGGATGTTTCTTGGTATTGAATCAGGCCATCAGTGATTGTTGTGTGGCGTGAATGGTGTTGTTAAAGATTTGCCTTCACCTTTGGCAGCTATCAAATCACGCACAAATTCAATGGACAGGTCTGGGTTGTCTAAGGCGGCTTTGCCAAACATGGCCCAAAACTCAATTTGGCCAGAAATTGTTCTGCGCTCTGCATTCGCATGTGCTTTGGCTTGGTCGTAGAGATTGCTGTCGATTCGAATAGTTTGTTTCATTGATTTCTTAAAGCTCTGAACTTTTTACAAATGTAGCTTCAGGTCAAAGCTTTGTATCGGACTAACAAAGAAAGAGGCTTGACATACAGATTTGTCTGCGTTAAATTTAATACATATATGCAATACAGATCCGCATATATTCGAAAGGCATTTATGCAAAAAACCGCAACGCTCTCACTTCGAACAAGCCCCGAATTTGCTGAGCAGGCCAGCTTTTATGCTGAGTTTTTAGGGCTTAGTAAAACGGCCTATGTTGAGCAGGCAATCCTAGAAAAAAATGAACGCGCCATGGCGATGCGTCTTCAGTCTTTGTCGCGTCAACTTTCAGCCAAAAGCCTAGAAGAAAACGCCGAAATGGATGCTGCACTTGGAGATGGTCTTGTCTAAAAACATCAAACGCGGTGAAATCTGGGAGCTGGACTTCGACCCGCAAGCCTACAAAGAGGAGCCTGCAAAAAGGCGGCGTCCAGCGCTTGTGATTCAAACAAATATCTTGAACGATGTGTCGCACGCGACGGTGATTGTGATTCCTAGTACTACCAATATTTACACAAGTGATGGCGGAGATGCCTTTCCACTGCGGGTGAATTTAGGTAACACCTGCGCCAAGCCCACAGATCTGTTGATCGATCAAATCAGAGCGGTTTCGCGTGATCGTTTCATTGACGACCAGCCCATCGCTGTTTTGAATAGGAATCAAATGAAGCGTGTAGAGGATGCGCTGAAAATATTGCAGGGATTTTAATTAAATGCCCTTTTGGGAGCAAAAATATCAAATTAAGACGTTTCTTGTTTATATTTGCTTCTTTGGGGTCAATTTATTTGATAAATGATTTTTTCATTCATAATATGACCCCAAGAGGTCAAGTAAATGAAAATTGAAGCATCACACCTGATTGACTTAGCCAAAGCCCTAGCGTTTGAGCGAAAGCGCCAAAAGCTATCTCGCGAGGAGGCCGCTTCGGTGTGTGGCGTGAGTACATCGTTCATTCGCGATGCAGAGGCCAATCCAGAAAATTGCAGCTTGGGCAAACTGCTGAGGCTGATGGGGGGCTTGGGGCTGAGTTTGAATGTGTCAGGTTTGGTGCAAGCAGACTCATTGTCAGCAGGCAAGTCAGACAACCAAGCTTCAAACCAGCGGCCTGACTTTGGTGTGCCAGCTGCGCAGTTAGTGCCGCGAAACTTTGGGGGCGAGTGATGATACGGTTTCGTGTTTGGGCCAACACACAGCCCATGGGCTGGTTTGGCCATGAGGCTGCGCAGTATTTTTTTCAATACGACGCACAGTGGCTGTCTGATGTCTCGGCATTTGTGTTGGCGCCTCAGTTTGCCCTGCGCCAAGAGCCCTATCGGGGTGAGCTGGTCAAGGCCTTCTTTGCCAACTTGTTACCCGAAGGGGCGCCGCTCGACGAAATTTTGAATGCGATGGCGCTTCGTGATGCCAACACGTTTGAAATGATTGGCACGCTAGGGGCTGATTTGCCAGGCGCTTTGTCGGTGCTGCCCGAGGGCCGAGAGCCCGAGTTTTTGCAGAAGTACAGCGAGCTCTCCAAAGAGGAGTTGAGCCATCGCATCGTGGCGCGCTTAAGCCTTCAACCTTTTTTGGCATCCAACGCGCTCACGCGTATGTCATTGGCCGGTGCGCAAGACAAACTAGGGGTGCGGTATGACGAAAAACGTGGCTTGTTGTATGACGGCATAGACGGCGCACCCAGTACGCACATTGTGAAACCAGACTCAAGGTTGGCCAAGTACCGGCCTAGTGCTATCAATGAATATTTGTGTATGACGCTGGCGCACGCCATAAAACTGCCTGTGCCAAGGGTGAGCTTTTTGAAGGTGCCCGAGTCGCTGTATGTGGTGGAGCGGTATGACCGAACGGTGGTGAATAGCGCAATCGTTTGCCTGCATCAGATGGATGCCTGTCAGCTGCTGGGTGTTGGGGGCGATTGGAAGTACGAGCGACAAGGTGCCATCGTGAGCTTGAAAAAAATTGTGGCTGCATTGCGCTGCTTGCCAATTTCAGGCCAAGACTTGTTGCATGTGCAGCGGTGGGTGATGTTCAATTACCTCATTGGCAACAGTGATGCGCATGCCAAAAACATCTCAATCTTGATTAGCGCTCAGGGCTACACCTTGGCCCCGTTTTATGACTTGTTGAGCGTGCAAACGTATGGCGACAACGAGCTAGCGCTCTACATTGGCGACGAGCGCACCTTTGAAACTGTGGGGGCACATTCGTGGGAGGCGTTTGCTGAAGACTGTGGTTTTGGTGTGAAACCCACGTTGTCACTGTTTAGAAAAATGGCGCAAGACATTGCTAAGGCTTGGTCCAAAACAGTGACCATTGCCTTGAGCCAGTATCAACTCAACCCATCGGAGCTAGAGCTCATCGAGCGCATGACGGCGGTGATAGAGGCAAATCGCAGCGCAGCTTTATCTATGACTGCGGGTTGATAGGCACTAACTTTTAGCCTTCGAGTTGTGCGAAGCAGGGTTCAGCTTGCATGGCGGTCATGTATTTAGCCGTGATGGCTGCGCTCACCCCCTGTGTTTGTGCAAACTCTTGCCACTTGGCAACTGCAGCAAAGACTTCATCCACAACGGTTTGCCAGTATTTGATGCCTGCACCTTCGGCTACTTTTTGAATTGCTTTCAGGCTCGGGTTGCCTTCGCCCGCAATGGCGGTGGTGTGCTGGTTGTTCATGCCGCGGCTGAAGGTGAGGTCGAAGGCGGGGGCGAATTGCCAATGCTTGCCGTCATGAAGAAACGCAAAGTTTTTCACATGATCATCTTTGTTGTGAGCCAATACATTGAACACCATGAGGCGAAATGCGCGTTCAACGTCTTGCATGTTTCGGGTAGCAAAGTGAACGGCTTTTAAAAGTTGTGTGTAGTCAAGGCAGGGTTCGCGGTGTGAGGCCTCCAGCATGCCCCCCAGCGAGATGACGTGACATTTTTGGTTCTTCACACGGTCAAAACGTTTGACTGCAAAGAAGGCTTCTTTCACGCCGCGTACCTTGGCTGTGATCAGCATGGAGGGCTGCATCTCTACTTTGGCGGCTTCAGCCATGTTGGCGTAGGCCAACTCGATGCGGCCCATGTCTTGGGGGTCGGTGGCTTGGCTGCGAAATTTGACGATCCAATGGTCAAAGCTTTCTGGAATTTCTTCAAAGCCAGACATCAGCTTTTGACTTGTCTGTGTGTCAATTGCCACCGTGACTTTGGGGCGTGCGCCACCAGGCGAGCCGCCATGAATGTAGAGAGCGCTTAGCACTCGGTCGGCCAAGCCTTCTTGAACCCGTATGGCTTCTTCGGCTAAATGTGTGAGTGACGGCGCCTCGACGGTGGACTCTTTTACTAAAAGTGGTTTGAACTCTAAAGCGCCCATGGCACGGCGGCCGATGTAGGCCAGCCGGTCGAGCGGGGTGATTTGGTGTGCGTCCCAGTTTTGGTTTTTTCTCATGGCGCGGTCCATCAATAACAGGCCCCAGCCATCGGGCAGGGCGTCGTTGAAGATGCCGTGTAAACCTTGAAAAGTTTGGTTAGCCGCCTTGAATGCACCAGGCTTTAGGCCAAAGCTTGGCATGGGCGAAAGCGCAAAGCCCGAGCTAAGCCAAGCGGCGGTGTATTCAAACCAAATTTGACCTCGGTCGTCTTGTGCCAGCGTACCGACAAGTTGCTGGTACATGAAAACGCCAAGCTGTTGAATGTGCTGGGCTGGGCTGTTCATATGCGCCCCCTAACTCTTGGCTTTTGCACAATCTCAGCAATAGAGATGGTTTGTTTGGGTGGGAAAATGAGCCCAAACTCTTGCATGCAATCTAGCGCGAAGGCGAGTTTGAGCAGGGATGCAAAGGCAATTTCGCCCGTTGTTTCAAAGCGTTTGATGGAGGGTTCGGAAACGCCCGAGCGCTCGGCCAATGTTTTGCGCGAATAGTTTTCGGCCAAGCGTCTTTTTTTAACACGCTCAGCCACGAGCTGAGCGGTTTCTTGGTGGCTTATAAATGACAACATAAAGCCTCTTGATGTCGTTTTATTTGATTTAAGAGGTTATATTTTATCTTTAGTAATTATTAAGTCAAGTTAACCGCGCCGTCCTTTAGCAGGTGTGTTGCTGGCAGTTTTCTTGGGTTGATAGCAAATGGCCAAGCCTTCAACGGGGCGCGCTGCTTGGGTTTCGCACACGCAGTCTTCTAGCGTGTTGGGGGTGCAGCGGTCGGCGTTATTGGGGCGGTTGGACGGGATAACCAAATAGGGGTTGCCAGACGACGAGCCGCCGCCAGAACCGCCACCACCCTCCGAGCTGTTGTCGGTGGGGATGATGGGTTTAGGGATGGCCGTGAAGTTGCTGCTGCTTGAACCACCGTTGCTGCCACCAGAGTTACCTCCAGAATTACCGCCAGAGTTGCTGGCCGTGATGGCACCTGTGCCTGTGTAGGTACTGTTGGCGTAGTTGGCCAGTGAGTAGTTGGCTGCATCTGCGCCCGACAACTGCACGCCCAGCAAGCTAAAGCTGGCGGCTGGTGAGGCTGCGCTAGAGGCGTAAGCGCCAGACACAAACGAGGCATCTATAGCGTCGCCACTGAGCTTGTTGCTGGCAGTCAAGGTGGTGGTGGGTAGTATGGCTACGGGTAGGGCATTGGTGTTATCAAAGGCTTTGCTCACCGGCACGCTGGCAAGCGACACGGCCAGTGGGGTGATGGTGAGAACACCGCCATTGGTTGAACGACCGGTGAAGTTGCCGTTGGGCAATGACAGAGGTGCGATCTCGGATGAGGTGTAGGTGTAGTTGCCAACGCTTAGGTAGCCAGCGTTAGAGGTTTGCGCGGCTGCGACTGATGTGTCAAACATCACGTAGCTGCCGGTGTTGTCGGCAGCTTTCCACTGTGATGCACTGAGGCGTGTAACGGCGAGATCGACCAAGTTCGGGGCGTTGCAGTTGAGGGCGTCAAAGCAGTATTGCGCCGTTACGGTGCCAGCACCGGCAACGCCTGCTGATGCGGCGGTTTGGCTGCCATATGCCACCGATTGGCTGCCTATGGTGATCAGCAGTTTGTCTGCAGGCTTGACGGTCAGGTTGCCAGGGACCACCGAGACCAAGTAATTGGTCGAGGTAGGCACGGCGGATGTGCCGAGTGTGCCGTTGTAGGTGCCCGCCACAGGGTAGCTGGCTGCACCCATGTAGGTGCGAGTGGGCATGCTGTTGAATACGGTGGCATCGTCGCCATTTAAAAAGCCCGAATAGCTAAAGCCCTGGTTAGGCGCACTGCTGGCCAGTTGCGTCACGAACACAGAAGAGTTATTGACTGTCAACGTCAACGGGGCTTTGGTGATGGCGCCTGTGCCGCTGGCACTGCCCGTGCTGGTGAGGTTGTAGTTGCTCCACATACCTGTGCCATCGACCAGACCCAAGGTGGTGACATCGTTCACGCTCACGGCCTTGCCTAAGGCGGCATTGGGGTCGGCAAATACACCTGCACCGCTGAGGTTGAGGGTTTCGCCATTGGCTGTGTTGGCAAATACGCCGCCGTTGATGGTAGCTACTGTGCCACCATCGTATGGCTTGCTGGCTGCAGTGACCGAGGTGAGCGTGATGTCGCGCTTGGTGATGTTGAGGTTGGGCTGAGCGCTGAGCGTGGTGTTCATGCTTGAGCCGTCTAGCGTGTAAGCATAGGTGCCTACGTTTTCACCGGCTGCGCGAGTGCGTGTGAGTGCTGCGATGACATCGCTTGTGGCAACGGCAAAGTTGTTGCTACCGCCTGTGCCTGCATAAGCATTGGTCAGGCTGGTGGCGCCGCCAGTGGCCACAAAGTTGGTGGGGTCAACATCGCCATACTGTTTGCTGAGGTCGTTCAATGCCAGTGTGAAGCCGGGCTTGGTGCTGCTACGGAAAAACACCTGCGCGCCGCTAGACACGCTGCCGCCTGAGGGGGCGGTGAGGTCGTTGGCGGGTGTGCCATCGTAGGTGGTGTTGAAGCCTGCATTCACAGCGTGGCTGCTGCCTTGGTAATAAAGCGTGTTGAAGTCGCTGGTGAGGGTGCTCAGTACACCGGTGCTAGATACTTGGCCAGAGTAGATGTATGTTTTGCCCGAGCTGGTTTGGGTGATGTTGTTGCCTGCCACCGTCAACACTTGGCCGCCAGTGCCAGTGCCTGCTGCAATGGCGCTGCCAGC
>JACCDW010180045.1_pt1 | contig 32593 bp, 25 predicted proteins | sample 7449781 | NCBI WGS metagenome assembly JACCDW01 (sample SAMN15323449, study PRJNA562643) | freshwater metagenome | isolation source: river surface water | place: USA:Blue River Watershed | collected 2017-08-18
ATTTAACCTCTATTCACCTGGTCTGATACACTGGTGTATCAGACTAGTTAATAGAGGCATGTCTTTAACCTGAATTATGCTATGCACAATTCAGGTCCTCACCTGACAATTTATTGCCAGGTGATTAAAGATTAATTAACATACTCATAACATTTTTATTATATTCCAATATTAATTTTACATAATTTAATCTTTAATCACCTGACAATAAATTGTCAGGTGATTAAAGATTATTGTTGAAGTTGATGAAAATAAACATACCGCATATGACTGTAGTTGCGAAAATAAACGTTTAATGGAATTATCTCAAGATTTACAACATAGACCAATTGTATTTATAAGATTTAATCCAGATAAATATACTAATCAAGATGGTATATTAGTAGATTCATGTTGGAAATTATCAAAATTAGGTATAATGCAAATTGAAAAACATAAACAATCAGAATGGGAAGCAAGAATTAATGTATTAAAAGAACAAATCCAATATTGGATAGAAAATACCACAGAAAAAACTGTAGAAATTGTAGAATTATTTTACTAGCAACTTTTTATCTCCAAATATATAAAGTAAGAAAGATGCCAAAAAATGGTTTAATATATACCATGAATTACGAAGATATAAAACTCAAACTAGAAGAATATTTAACAGTAAATGAAGATGAAAAAGAAGAGAATGGAGAAGTTTTTACTCCGCCAAATCTCATCGAAGAAATGCTCGATAAATTACCCCCCTCAATTTGGAAAAATCCTGATGCAAAATGGTTAGATCCTGCTTGTGGTATCGGTAATTTTATGATATTAGTATATTATCGTCTCATGGAATCCCTAAAATCATGGGAGTCTAACTCCAAAAAACGCAGTGACCACATCATAAAAAATATGCTTTATATGACGGAACTTAACAAAAAAAACATTAACCTCGCCACCCATTTTTTCGGAAAAAATGCAAACTTATGTCAATGCGACTTTTTGAATGAAAAAGAAAGGAATGACTGTATGAAAAACTTCAAAGTAACAACCTTCGATATTATTTTGGGAAATCCACCTTATAATTCGGGCGGAATTCGTGCAAGAACTAGCGACAAAATAAAGCATATAAAAACCGAGGATAATGAATTGAAAACACTTTGGCCAGAATTTGTTACTACATCAATCTCAATGTTAAAAGATGAAAACTCGCGAATATTATTTATACATCCAGCAAGTTGGATAAGTTTCAAAGGAACAAATGGAGAAGTTTTCAAAACAAAACAGATAGAATATATTAAATATTATGACTATAAAAATTCAAATACTTTGTTTGGAAAAGAATCGGGAAAAATACCTCTAGCATATTATTTATTGAAAAACATGGAAACAAAAAATAATACAATTATATTTGACAATTCAACATCTAGAGAAGAAGAATTTAATATATATGAAAATGACTTTATTCCAACAGAATCAATTAATATGTGGAAAAAAATCCTGAAAATGACAAAAAAATATGGCAACCTCGAGAAGAATTTTGTACATGCAAAACCAATTGGTACGTTAAAACAAGAAAAAACAAAGACACACATATATCCAGTTGTGAGTGTAATTAATAGAGAAATAAAAATAGAATATACGGATAAAAATAATAATCCAACATCAGATAAGAAATTAGTTTTTACAAATACTTCTATGGGATATCCAATATTAGATACTATAGGAAATGTAATGTTAGAACACCGCGATAGATACTGGATTTTAGCAGATGGAAACGAGAAGAAATTAAAACAATTACAAAATTATTTTTATACGGATATAATGTTTTATTTGATTACTATTACAAAAACTCGACAGAATTTTATAGATAATAAGATCTTCTCGGTGATACCAGATATAACAAAAGCAACAAAAAAATTAAATATTACGGATAAATATTTAATCAAATTATTTGGACTAAGTAGAGAAGATTTAATTGGATATAGAAATTATGTGGAAAATGGAGAAGGTAGATTGGATGAAGACACGAAACAAAAATTAAAAAGTTTTAGAATAAATCTACAAATGAAATTCAAAAATAAAACACAAAAACAAAAAATTCTAAAAAATAAAACGGAGAAGAAATAATATATTATTTATAAAAATAATACAATCTTCTCAAAAAATTGAAAAAAAATAATATTTATTTATTATAATACTATTATTAAATAAATATTTACATAAATTATTATAATAATCAGAACAATTACTCTATATTAATAAAATGGGCGACGCATTTGTTTCTATTTCTCCAAATGAACAATTTATTGTTACGCAGGGATATAATACGCAACAATATAATGATCGACCTCCTATAGGAATGCAACTAATGATAACCTATTTGAAAAATATGAAAAAATTCTATATTATTAGAATAGATTTAACATATGGTGGACATATCGGATATGTTATGGAAGAAATAGAAGAAGTTATTAGTTTATTAGATGGATTATCTAGATTACATTATAATAATTTCCATTCTGGATTATTTTATAATAGAACGGATAAAAATTATAGGATAAATAAAATTGTAATGTCAAGCCTGTTAAATGAAAATGAAAATTTTGGGCTTATAGTTCCGATAAATAATGAACCTGATAATATTGCTAATTTATTATTGAGACTTAAAAATAATTATATGTAAAAATTTTTATAATATTTATATGTGTGTATGTGTTTATATTAGATATTTATAATCATTTTATACTAAAATTATAATCTTTTTCTTTTGTTAGTTCCTTTTATGATATATCCTGTTTCTTTATCAAATTCACCTTCTTCAATTTCTCCATTATTAAAAATAATTTTACCTTTAACTAAAACCCCAGTTTTTTTATCAAATTCACCTTCTTCAATTTCTCCATTATTAAAAATAATTTTACCTTTAACTAAAAATCCAGTTTTTTTATCAAATATTCCTTCCTCAAATTCTCCGTCGTCATATGTAATTTTTCCTTTAATCAAATGTCCAGTTTCCTTATCAAATATACCTTCTTCAATATCTCCATTATCATACGTAATTTTTCCTCTTATAATACGTTTGGTTTCTTTGTCAAATTCGCCTTCTTCAATATGTCCATCACTATATGTGCATTTTCCTTTATATAATCCTCCGTTATTTTCATAGAATTCTCCTTCTTCAATATCTCCATTATCATAAATGATTTTTCCTCTCATAATATATTCAGTTTCTCTATTAAATTCTCCTTCTTCAATTTGTCCATCATAAATAACTTTTCCTATGATTAAAAATCTAGATGCTTTACTATCGAATATACCTTCTTTAGTACATCCATTATTATAAATAATTTTACCTTTTATAATATTTCTAGTTTTATTATCAAATATGCCCTCATCGATTTCTCCATTACTATAAGTAATTTTTCCTTTAACTAAAAATCCAGTTTTTTTATTAAATTCTCCTTCTAAAATAGTACCATTAGTAAGTTTTTGTCTACCTTTTATAATATATTCGGAACGATTTTCAAAGCCATTATTTAGATTCATTTTATAATATAAAATTACATATAAAAGTTTTTTATATTATTTTCTAAAATTTAATTCAGGGAACATATTTAATATTTCCCGATTTAAAAATAATTTTACCTTTAACTAAACGTCCAGTTTTTCTATTAAAAATTCCTTTTTTTATATCTCCATTGGGAAAAGTAATTTTACCTTTTATTAATAAACCGGTTATTTCATCAAATTTACCTTCAAGTATTGCTCCATTTGAATATGTAATTTTTCCATTTAGTAATATTAAGGTATTTTTGTTAAATTCTCCTTCCATAATAGTATTATCAACAAATTCTTGTATACCTTTTATTGTATTTTGTTTTCTAATATATTCTGGATCGTCTTCAAATCCATTACCAATATTCATTTTGTATAATATGTGTATTACATATAATTTATGCAAGTTTTTATATTATTTTCTAAAATATATTTCATAAAATTATAAAAAATCTATTCTCAAGAAACAATATAAATGGATATTTTACAAGAAACAAATAATACAAACAAAAAAACTTTTTTTACTCATGTTTTTTCAACAACTGAAGAAGGTAAAGCTGAAATATTAAATGTTGTTCAATATGCGGCTTTAGCATTAATCCCTGTAATTGCATTGAATAAATTGGTTGCCCGTTTTATTCCTGATGCAGATTCAGAAAAATCCAGTTTAGAAATTATAATAGAAGTTTTAATGCAAATCATAATAATGTTTTGTGGAATAGTTTTAATTCATCGAGTGATAACATATTTACCAACATATAGTGGTTTTAAATATGAAAATTTAGCTTTAACTAATGTTATTTTAGCATTTTTAGTGATAGTATTAAGTATTCAAACAAAATTAGGAATAAAGGTGAATATTTTAGTAGATCGTTTAGGCGAATTATGGAATGGTCCGACTTATTCGAAAGACCGCAAAAATGGTGTAAAAAGTTCAGTGAGAGTATCTGCACCATTATCACAACATACTCCTAGCCAGGCAGATTACTTAGATCATTCTGGAACTCAATCCGGAATGTTTCCACCAGCACCAGTTGCTACATCTAAACCATCAGGAGGTAGCGGATATGATCATATGTTAGGAGGATCAAATGGTGGATTTATGGAGTCTAATATTATGCCGGCAAATTCACTTTTGGGTAGTTCATTTGGATCATTCTAAGAATAAATAAATAATAAATATATTTTATACATAATAAAATATATTTTATTTTTCATTTTTTTTGTTTCTTCTCCTTTCCTTTATGATTTTTCTTTGTAAAATTATGTTTATGATTTAATATGCATTTTTTATTTTTAGCTGAATAACTAGTTCCACTAGCACATCCATAGATATTTTTATCAAATTCGCGTTTAATACTTTTTCGACTAATTGATGTGTCTTTTTTGCTTAAACGTATACTTCCGCTTAATGCTAATGTATTTGACATCGAATCTGTATTAATAATTTTATCATATTCATTTCCATGCTTAGTAAAATAATTATTATCTTTAAGAATATTTTTATAATGAATTAATATCGTATTTATGTGAGGTCTTTCCAAATAATTTGGACATACCATATTTGTGAATAATTCTTCAAATTTATTATGCACCACAGTAGAAACTAAATGTTTTGTTTTATTTAAAACATAAAGATATGCAATACCCATTCCATAAATATCTATAGTTACAATAGAATCTTTTAAAAAATGAGAATATTCATTTTTATCACTAATATTTTGCATAAGTAATTCATTTAAATTTTCAATAAAATAATCTATTTTATTTGAATATATATTTTCTTTAATTTTTTGATCCATAACAAAATAGAAAAAGGTTCTCATTGCATTAGAAAAATTAGTATGTTTCTTCTCTCTTATTTCAACCAATAGATTATTTAAATATTCATTTTTTTCTATTTCAGATTTATTACAAAATTCAATATAATTTTTTTTATTATAAAAAAATATTTCTGGAGGAAATGACCAATGGAAATCACTAAAAAAATTTTTAGATTTTTTAGATAAAGACAATACTTGAGATTTAGTTGTCATAAATCCAAAATCAATTAATTTCATACTATTAGTTGTCATATTATAAACTATATTTTGTGGTTTTAGGTCATGATGTATGGTTCCATTATCAATAAGCAGTTTAATACCATATAATAACCGTAAACCTTCTATCCAGAACTTCTCCATTATATTTTTGTTTTGTTTTGTGGATTTTTTCTCTGACATGAAATTTGCAAATTCTTCCAAATTTTGACCACCATCTTTTATTACTAGTAAAGATAGATCTTTTAATCCATGAGTAATATATTTATTTGATTTGCATTTTTTAATTGATTTTTTATTCTTCTCAGTGTCTTTAATATCACAACTATATGGTTCTCCTAAATAAAAATTTTCATCAGGATCTAATTTTTTAATAACAACATGCTCTTTTAATTCTTGTTTTGCATCTACTTTTTCTAATACTTTTGATACTTTATTTTTATAGTCAATTTTACCCTTATTACATTCTAAACTAGGCCTATGTACACATCCATAACTGCCTTCTCCAATTACTGTGGGTTCATTTTTTCCCATGTATATAATATATAATTATAATATATATTATAATTATATTATATCATATCATAACATATCATATAGGATTATACATTACCAGATATGCCCATATTTTCCATCATTTGATTCATCATTTCCATTCGTTTCATAGATTCTTCAAATGCACCTTTTTTGTCTAATCCTGAAAATAGATAATCAGTATTTGGACTAAATTCATTTTTCTTAATTTGTTTATAAACATCGTTAATCTTCTCGATTACATTTTGTAAAATCAGTTTATCGGAAATAATTTCTACATTTGTGGGAACAGATTCTGTTATTAGTGATACTGCAAAATATAATAAATATCGTCGTTTTTTTGGCGATCCTGTTGAATATTTAATACAAAATAGATTTAATAAAGATTCCATTATTGATGATATGTATTGATTATTTAAATCATTACAATAGTGTAATAATACATCCCATACGATCCATATAATGTCTTTTTGATATTTACTTTCGACTTTATATGCTGCCCGTTTTTCACAGTAACATGGTTCTCTCTTTCTTTTACAAATAACATCAAATTCTATAATCCATTCTATCCAGTAACAAACATTATTCATATTGCGTTTTTCTCTAGATAAATTATATGCCATCTCGTTCATAGGTATAAATATTTCTTTTGGATCTTTTGTTTGAAAAAGCGGTTGAATAAAATCAACTGATGGTGCTTTTAATTTTTCCGTCATTTGTGTAATATCAAATTCTTCTTCCCGTTTGATTTTAATCTGTTCAAAACTATTTTTTTTATTTGACATAGTTAAAATACAAACCATTTCAGCAAAAAGTTTTCGAATATTATTAAAATTTCGCAAATCTAATTCAGATAGAAAATGACCCTGTGAAATAATATTTCGAAATATATTAAATCTGCGATCAATATAAATTATTAATTTTGGATTTCCCAAATGAATATGTTTTGAGACATAATGTAAAATAGTTTCCCAAATATCTGAATAATGTCCAGCACATACTAATTCCGCACACCAGTAACAAGCCGGTTCTATTTTACCTTTTTTCATATTTTCCATAAATTGATTTTTAACTTCTGTTTTTTTAAATCCAGAAAAAGATATACTTCTAAATTCTGTATCAGATCTAACATCATTTATTTCAGAATTATCAGTTACTTTTGTATTTGACATTGTATATCACGGTATATATTATATTATAAAACTGTAATATAATATGTTTGGAATTAAACAAAAAAGAAAAAACGCATAAAATAATTACCAATATGCTGGACACATTGTCCAACACATTTCTATATTTTCTGTTGGATAACGAATATCAAATACTTTTTCCAAATTATCGTGAGATATTGAAATGAATCGAGAGACATTTGATTGATTATCTAAAATACAAAATCGAGATCTTAACACTATATCGATTCCTATTAACATTTCAACAGTATGATCATAAATTTCTTCAGAATTCATTTTATTAACTGGTTTGAATTTTTTTAAATCTTCTCCAATAGACTTAAAATATTCTTCATTTTTTTTATTTCCTTTAATACAACAATTATTAAGATCAACGTCTAGATCATTATCAAATACGATGATTCCTTTAACTTCTGGTCTACAAATAGTTATTACCTTTATATCTTCTCGTCCTTTATCAGTTAATAATCGTTTTAAATCTAAAAAACAATTATAATCATCAGTTTGTAAAAAAATACATTTACATTCAGGATTCTTCTCTAACAATAAATTTAAATAAGTTTCTGTTTCGAAAAACTGACTTTCTTTGCATAGCTTATCTCCACGGCGAATAAAAATAGCATCATATTGTCCAGCAACTAATCCTAATTTTGTTTTTACATTTTTTATTGCGGTTTCAATAGTTTCATTATATAGGTATATATGATTTCTTATTGCATCTCTATATTCCCACATATTGAAATTATCTAATATCATATTATGTTTTAACATTTGATATGTTCCATTATTTTTTTCCATAATCATAATATCACATGATTTAAAATAATCCGTCCAACCATATGTAGAACGGAACATCCAATTTTTTGCCCATAAAACGAATGACTCATTTCGACGTTTTGCAGTAAGATAATGATTAATCATAAAAAAAAGTTCGGAGTAAAAACCTCCTCGTTTTTCTAGTTCTGAAATAATCATTTTACGAAAAAAAATATACAATATATACAATATATTTTTTATGTCTTTTCTTTATTTTATATTTTATATTTTATATTTTTTATTTTTTATTTTATTCAGTAATTAAACGAGGAACAACATTAATAGTTTGTAATTCTTGAGAAAGTAATTTATATGCATATGGAATTTCAACTTTCGCAAAATCAGTAGTATTCCCACATGTTCTACAATTATATATTACGTTTGCTTGTTTATTAAATTCACGATTAGTTGATCCATCATTATATGTAGCGGTCATACCACATTTTTTACAAACATGCACACTATATTTATCAGATACATCATATAATCTTTCTCTACAAAATTTACTCATACCATGAGCAATAAGAACATCTCTCTCCATTTCTCCCACTCTAAAGCCTCCATCACGACTTCTACCTTCAGCCGGTTGACGAGTAAGATTAACCATAGGACCAATAGAACGACTATGTTGTTTGTCGTTAACCATATGTTTTAATCTTTGATAAAATACTGGACCAATAAATATGCTTGTTTCTAATTGTTCACCAGTTAATCCATTATACATAACTTCATTTCCATAACTTTCATATCCTAATTTCTGCAATTCACTAGCAATAGTTTTAATGTCCATATTTCCAAAACTAGTTCCGTCGCCAAATAATCCTAATTCAATTAATACTTTTCCCAATAAAGTTTCCTTTAATTGAGCAATTGTCATACGAGACGGAATTGCATGAGGATTTAATATAATATCTGGTTTTAATCCATCTTTTGTAAAAGGCATATCGCATTCTGGAATAATATTTCCACATGTACCTTTCTGACCACTTCTACTAGCAAACTTATCACCCAAAACAGGCTTTCTGAATACGCGAACTCTTACTTTTGCAAAATTATAACCATCGCCATTTCTTCCCGTGTAATTTTTATCAATATAAGTTTCTTCGGTAGTTCTATAAGTTTTACTTTGGTCTTCATATTTGAATTTTTTAGTAGGATCATTACGATTTTCTTTAATTGGAACAGTTTTTGCAATAATTACATCGCGATTTTCAACAAGAGAATTTTCAGGGATAAATCCTTGCGAATCCAATTTATCATAATTTCCATATTTAATTCCCTTCGTTTTAGTCTTATCTGGTTTACATCTAATAATTTCATCTCGAACAATATTTTTATCCTCATCTTTTTCAGTGTGATATATTGTTGCTGAAAATAACCCACGATCGATTGATCCTTTATTAACTAAAACTGAATCTTCTTGATTATAACCAGTATGAGTCATAATTGCAACATGAATTTGTGCACCAGGCGGAATGCGATTCAATTGAACAAAATTCATAAAACGAGTATCAACTAATGGACGAGATGGATATGTTAAAATATATGAAGTTTTATCCATACGTTTATCATAATTCATTGCATATACACCAATTGCCTGTTTACTCATAGCAGTTTGATATGTATTTCTAGGAGCTTGATTATGTTCGGGAAATGGAATACATGATGCTAATACCCCAAAAATTGTGCTAGAATGAATTTCACAATGAGAATAATTAATATGTAAATTTGGATCTTGCAAATAACTATCCTTTGATTTCATGGCAATCATTGAAAAGTTTTGTTCTTCAGGATCAATATATTCTATTACAGATTCTTCTAATTTACAATTTGTTAGCAAATCATTCCACATGATTTCTTTATTATACAATTTTTTAATAATGTCATTTGTGATTAAGACGCGATTATCTTTTACCTTTAAAAGTGGTCTAGTTAATCTTCCGCCATCATTACAAATACGAATTTCTCCTAATTTATAATCAAAAACAATTGCAGTATAAATATTAATAATGCCTCTGTATTTTTTCTCCTTCATATCATTATATAATTCAATGGGAGTTTCTGTTATTCCCAAAAATGCGCCATTAACGAATACTTTTATTTTATCATTTAAAACTGTAAAATCTGTGGTTTCAATTGATGATAAATATGGAGTTACATATTCATATAATGAGGCGCTATTTGTAGGAATTGTTATATGTGCTAAGTAACTAATATTTTTTACTACACCAATAGACTGACCCTCTGGTGTTTCTGCACAGTTATGTGTAACAAAACTATTTGCTACGAAAGAATGATTATCACTGTAAGTTGTAAAATCATACACTGGCTCGGGCTCAATATCCGAAATAGATTCTATTGCAACACTTATGCAACCGTTGTCTAATACGTTATCTCTGATAAAATCATCATATAAAATATCTGTAGATACATATTGATTAATATTTTTAATTCTTAAAAGCTCTACAATATATGCTGATTCGCGTCTTTTTTTATCACAATATGCATAATATATTTGTTCAGAATACTTTGATAAATTATAATGATTAGCGCAAAATTCAATATAAACAATGAATTTATTGTCATTAATTTTTTTTGTATCTAAATTTAGTACTATTTGAAATCTTTTAAATATATCTGAAATTTGTTCCATGTATTCTATGGTATCATTAAGATATTCTTTTGTAATTATTTGGCAAGTATTATTTAATTTAAATTTACATCCAGTTTCTTCATTTAAATTATATGATAATTTACATCCAATACCACCTTGAAATCCAGATAGAAATTCTCTTTGAATAGATAATTCCGCATTAATTAACCAGTCTGGAATATAATGTGACATATTTGTTTTATCACCAACAAATCCTCCCAATAAATGTATAAAATATGCAAATGATCCTTCTTTTAATACATTAAAAAGTTTCAAATAAGAAGATTGTTCAGTTGTATTATTTTTTTCCACATTTCCTTGTCCAAATCCTAACTTATTTAAATCATCTGTTATTTGATAAACATCTAATTCTTCGCCAACATGAAATGTACATTGATAATAATCTTTATTAGATTTTTCATCATGTGATACCGTAATATTTCCATCAGTATTTAATGCCCCCATTAATCTAGCGAATATTTTCAATTTATACGTAGGTATGGGTTTATTTAATAAACCGAGTTCTAATAATTCAATTCTGTAATGTTCCAAAACATCATTTTCATTTATTATAACAATAGTTGTATTATCATCAGGAATATATTTAACATTATGACGAATTACTACTTTATCATTAGGAGTTAATTCACCGGCAGTTTTCCATTCGTTGATGCCATTATTATTAATCAAAAATGGATGATCAGGTGTAGCCTTTATTTTACGTCCGTTAATAGTTGTAATTTCAAGAAGTCTATCAGGCATTAAACTAAAATAAGAATGAATAGAACTTGGCTCGTCATTTAAACTCATAGGATTTACTGTATTAACAAATTCGCCATCTCGTATATCTTTAATCTGTTTCATATCCATACGATTTGACATCAGAATTTGAGTATCTCCAGTTAAACAACAGAGAAATCCCCATGTTGTATTATGTAATTTTCTAGGAGGAATTAATTCGCCACTTTTTTCCAAAGGAGTATTAATTCGTCTTAGATGACTAAGACTTGCCAAATATGTTAAACGATTTAAAACTTGAGCAACTCCAACTTTACTACTATTAGATTGTTTAATACTAAAATCGCCAGTAGATAATGCACGAGCAATACCATTTTCAATAGTATTTGATTTCATTATTTTATAAATATTTGTCATATTTATGATATTCTCATAATCTTCAGTTGAACGCCAGGATCCGTTATTAATTTCCTTTATAATTTGCTTCTGCATTTCTTTAACTAATTTGTTAAAGTAGTTACGAAATAAATTATTCAATAATGTTCCAGTTAATTCGATACGTTTATTTAAATATGAATCTCTATCATCTGGTGGCAAAATGCCCAAACTAGTTTGGATTAATTTTTTAGCCATATATCCTATCATAAATAATTTTTGTTTAAGGGTTTTGCAATGAGGAAATAAATCATTATTTAATATATCTATCGCAAAATTGCGTTTATTTCTTAACCCAGTATCTTTATCTATATGTAAAGGCGTATATGCAACCATCGAAGTTATATGTTTTAATGCCTCTTCTTGAGTTACGTACGTATTAGCATCAACAATAGACGCATGTAAACAATCTAATAATTCCGCATTTTTTGGATCGTTAATATCTAAAAGAATATGTTGACATATTTCTTTATCGCTAATAACACCTAATGCTCGAAATACTACAAATAATTCTACTGGTTGTTTAATACGAGGTATTGTCATATAAATTCCATTTCCAAATCCATTATTCTTACTAGAAATCATCATCTCAATTTGTTTTGGAGATATACATTTGAAATCAGGAACAGATTTAATTTCCGCAAACCAATTCCATTTTGTCGTATTTTTACCATCAAAACAATAAACGCGATTTTCAGCTGCACGTTCTTGACCTAGAACAGTCTTCTCACCACCCTTAATAATGAAATAACCTCCACAATCCATAGGACATTCTCCAGTAAATTCTGAACTTATATGACTATTTTGTGTTAAAACGCAAATTGACGATTTAAGCATTATAGGCATCTTACCGATATTAATTTTTGGTAAAATTTTATTAACAATTCTAGGAGAATCCATTGATTCTGTGTTGCGAATAATATATTGAATATGAACATCTACCGTCATAGTTGATGCGTATGTAAAATTTCTCAATTTGGCTTCTTGGGGTAACATCATTTTTGTAGCTCCATTATTTTCGTGTATTTGAGGAGGATACAATTTAAAATTCTCAAAATTAATTTGAACTTCTAAAAAGTATTTATTATGTTCAGCAACGTAATCATTTTCAGAATGGATGACTACGGGATTAAACATTTGAATAGTTCTTTGAACCTGAAAATTTATAAAATGATTATATGATTCTAATTGATGTCTTACTAATCTCTGTAAATGTTGGCCTTCAAAATAAGATTCGATAATTGTAAATGGTTCTTCAATATATTCTCCCAAATTAGATAATACATCAGATGCTTTTTCATTTAAATATTCTGATTTTATTTGCTCCTGAATTTTCTCACTGATTTCATTTTCTATCATAGTTTTTAATATTTCTGTTGTATTTTCTATTTTTTCATCCAAATCAGAAGGATTATTTATTTTTGATGGAATGTCAGGTAAAGAATTGATAATTTTTATATTTTTTTTTGTTTTTTTAGCACGAATGGTAACATTTTTTGTAGTATCAATGATTGAAGGTGAATTTATTATATCAGAATCCATATACAGTTCGGAATCTAATCCGTTATCGCACATTATAGAAGAAGACATTATAGAGTTAGTAGTTTGGTTTATTTAATAAATATAGATAATCGAGTAAATAACTACTAATATATATATAAAATCAATTTTTTATGTTATTTTATAATATAATATTTTCTTTTTTTTCGATTTTTTTGAATAATAATTATATATAATATATTAAATAAATAACATAAAAATATTTATTATCTATTTATATATTTATTAATAAAATTTCATATTGTATGTCAACAGATGAAGGTTCTGATGATATTACAAATTTTATAAATTATTTGGATGGATATAAGAAAAAGAGAGAGATAAATATTTCTGATATTTATACTATTCTATATAATATAAATTATGATTTTTATATTAATAATTATGGTGATCCAAATTATTCTGGAAATCTAGTAAATAATTCACATAAAACAAAAAATACGACGTTGAATGATATATTATTTTTGAGTGGAATTCAACCCGATGAAACAGAATCTTCTCAACCGATATGCGAGAATAATACAAAACATTCAGAAACAAATATTTATAAAAAATTTGATTTTGAAAGTATGTTTGAACCAACTCCTCAAATTTCAAAATCTCAGTCGCCAAAAACAAAAAGTCCCCCTGATTCGAAAAAAACACAAATAAATATAGACATAAATATTTCAAATATAGAAGATCTATTAAAAATATTAGATAAATACACATATGAAGAAACTTCAGAATATAATATTGATTTGAAATCTTTAGTGAATATCAGAGAAGAATTAAAAGAATTAAATGAAATGATCGGTATGGAAAGTTTAAAGAACTCGATATTGAGTCAATTATTATATTTTATCCAGGGATTACATATTCAAAAAATAGAAAAAAATAATGAAACGATTATTACATCTGAATTTAAACATACTATCATATGTGGTCCTCCTGGAACAGGAAAAACTGAAATAGCAAAAATAATTGGAAGGATGTATTCAAAATTAGGTATATTGAAGAAAAATATATTTAAAAAGGTTACAAGAAATGATTTAGTAGCGGGGTATTTGGGGCAAACTGCAATTAAAACCAAAAAAGTAATTGAAGAATGCATTGGAGGAGTTCTTTTTATTGATGAAGCATATTCGCTAGGAAATTTTTATGATACGGATAGTTATTCAAAAGAATGTATAGATGTATTATGCGAGTCAATGAGTGATCATAAAGATGATTTAATGGTAATTATTGCGGGTTACGAGGAAGAATTAGAAAAGACATTTTTTATGGCAAATCAGGGATTGGAATCTCGATTTATTTGGAGATTTAAAATAGATGAATATACGCCAAAAGAACTGAATAAAATTTTCTCAAAAAAAGTAATTGAAACCGATTGGACATTTAGTGAAAATGAAATGCCAACAGATAAATGGTTTGAGAAAAATAAAGAGTATTTTAGGAATTATGGTAGAGATATGGAATTATTATTTACATACACAAAAATTTCTCATTCGAGAAGAATTTATGGAAAAGGAGAAGAATATCGTAAAAAAATTACGATGAAAGATTTAGATGAAGGTCTTGAAATATTAAAAAAAAATAAAAAGGAAAAAAATAAGAGAAATCCGATATTAGATAGCTTATATGTGTAAAAAAATATATATAATATATGACATAATATATTATATATAAAATGAGTGATAAAAAAATTATAACAATAAATCCGTCTATATTTGATCCATCTAATTTTACTAAAAAAAATAGAGGAAAATTATCTGATGGTAAAATCAAAATGAGATCCCAAGAAAATAAAAGTAAAAATAAAACTACGAAAGGAAAACTTCTCAAATATATTCGTGAAAAACAAGAAGAACAATATAAAAAAATGTTTGAAGAAGCTATAAGTAAACAACCTGAGACAGTTTTTGATGATAAACCAAAAAAACAACAGAAATTGGATTTTAATCAAGAATTAGGTCCAGCAACTGAACTAGAGGCTTCTGTAAATTATTTGCAGAGTATTGTGAATGATCAAGAAACTAAGAAAAGAAAAGAGGAAGAAGAGAAGAAACATCGAAATAATATCACAATGAAATATCAACCAATAAGTGATTCTTCTTTTTTTCAATCAATTATTTCTGAACATGTGGATAAAACTGAGACTCCAGCTTCTCGCCCTCCAATAATGCATGAATCATTTGATAATATTGTGAATAGTATAACTCCAGATAATGATTATGAATTATTAAAAATGCCTGTTGTATTAACGACGCCCAAATATGGATGTTTAAAAGGCGGACAATTACCTACTTATAGACAATATATGAAAAATAATGTAACATGTAAAGGTCCAATAACTAGTCAATATATTTCTCAGCCTAAATATGTGCCAAATTCAACATATTCTTCTCCAAATTTAACACCGCAAACTCAACCAATTATTCCTCAATCTTCTCAACCAATTATTCCTTCTTTTTCTCCAGTATCTTCTCAAAGTAATATTATAACACCAGCGATAACTACTGTAATAAATCCAATAGGTAGTACGCCTGAAGAAATTAAACAAAATGAGAGATTAAAAAATATAAGTGAAATAAAACAATTGAGACAATTATTAGAGAAGAAACAAAAGGAAAAATCAAATAAAACTAGTACTATTAAAAAGAAAACTACTAAGAGACGCACATATTATCTGGGAAAATCAAAAGTTCATCCAAAAGTTTCCGTATTGGTTTCAAATAAAACAATTCGCAATCAGGTAAATAAAAAAGCTAGCGATTTAAAACAAACGCCAATGAGTGAAGTGAAAAAATATTTAATGCAAAAAGGGTTTATAAAGGTGGGTTCAACTGCTCCACATGATGTATTGAGAAGAATGTATGAATCCGCGCAAATGATAGGAGGAGAAATAACAAATTATAATTCGGATAATTTATTATATAATTATTTAAATGCATAATAAACTGCAAATCTTCTTCATATAAATAAAATAAAATGACATAAACATATTTATATATTATTATTAGTATAACATATAAATTAAATTACTATATAAAATGGCAGAAACACTTAACATTTATGGTGAATATTTTAAAATTACAAAAGAATATCAACAAAAATATGGAAAATCAACAGTTCTTCTCATGCAAGTTGGTTCTTTTTTTGAAATTTATGGAACTTCTCTAACCTATCAAACGGAAATTGAAGAAATATCGAATTCATGCCAATTGAGTATATCAGAAAAAAAAACGACCTACATGGGAGAAGCTCTTTTGATGGCTGGATTTCCAGATTATAAATTAGAAAAGTATTTGGAAAAAATCACGGAAAATAATTACACGGCGGTGGTTTATGTTCAAGAAAAAAATGAAAAAAATACAAAAAGAGTTTTCCATTCTGTACATTCTCCAGGAACATATATTCCTTATGAAACGGATTCAACACAAAAAATAACGAATAATATTATGTGTATATGGATTGAAACATATAAACCAACATCAATAAAAATAACATCTTCTCAAGATACAATTTCTTCATATATTTCAAAATCAAGAGATACTGCTGTTTTTGGAATTTCAGTAGCAAATATTTTCACTGGAAAATCGTCAATATTTGAGTATCAAGCTCCGCTCTTAATGAATCCAACAACTTTTGACGAATTAGAAAGATTTGTATCAGTCTTCTCACCAAGTGAAGTAATTTTTGTATCAACTTTTGATCAAAAAACTTTGGATGAAATAATACAATATTCTGGAATATCACATTCAATTATTCATCGCGTAGATTTATCTGATAAATTAAATGATAAAGTACAAAATTGTACAAAACAGACATTTATTCGTCATATTTTGGGAACATTTTATGGTGAAGAAACTTCACAAAATTGCTCGGAATTTTCATCTAATGAAATTGCCACACAGGCATTTTGCTATTTACTTAATTTTATTCAGGAACATAATCCCAATTTGGTGAAAAAAATTACTTTACCGATTTTTAATAATTCATCAGATAGAATGGTTTTGGCAAATCATACATTAAAACAATTGAATATAATAGAAGATAATACAAATGATAGTAAACGATCTGGAAAATTATCATCAGTTTTAAAATTTTTGAATAAAGCAAGTACTAGTATGGGAAAACGACTTTTTCAACATCAATTATTACATCCAACTTTTAATGAATCATGGTTAAATAATGAATATAATATAGTAGATCATATTTTAAAAAATGATGAATATTATTTGGTTGAACAGTTTCGTAAAGTAATTTGTCAAATAAAAGATATTGAGAAGATTTCACGCCAAATTTTGATTAAAAAAATATATCCATCCGGTATTTATAATTTATATAATGCATTTTTAATTGCAAATCAAATTCATGTATGTTTATACGAAAATACAATAATAAAAGAGTATTTATGTAATACTGCAGATATATATGGATTATCCTTAGAATTTACTGATTTTTTAGAGAGAAATTTTATTTTGGAAACCTGCAAAAATATACATTCAGTAACATCATTTAATGAAAATATAATAAAATCGGGAATATCTTCTCATCTAGATTCTTTAATAATTAAAAAACAGAAGAATGAAGAGAGATTTCGTGGATTTAAGGAGAAGATTAATGAATTAATGAATTTTCAAGAGAAAACAACCGGTATTGAATATATTAAAGAACATGAAACGGAAAAATCGGGAGTTTATTTGCAGATAACAAAAAAACGCGGAATATCTCTAAGAAAGATGTTAGTTTCTATGCAAGAATCCGGAAAAACACAAATACAAATTACTTATGATTTTTCTATACCAGTAATTGATATAAATATAGTGTCTGGATCAACTGCTGGAAATGATCAAATTGACTGCAAACAAATAAATGAAATAACTAGAGATTTATTATATTCAAAAGAAACAATAAATAATGCAATTATAGAGGAATATAATAATATTTTAAATCAAATTGAACAGAATTGGTTTCCATTAATTGAGAAGATTTCGCAATATTTGGCAAAATTTGATGTAATGTTAACTAAGACATATATTGCAAAAGAGTATAATTATTGTAAACCCCAAATTGACGCAAATGCCAAAAAATCACATATTCAGGCATATAATTTAAGACATTGTTTAATTGAACATATTCAGCAAAATGAATTATATGTCACTAATGATATATCTATAGGATTAGATAATACGGATGGTATTTTACTATATGGAACAAATGCAGTTGGAAAAACCAGTATTATTCGTGCCCTAGGAATAAGTTGTATTATGGCACAATCTGGATTATTTGTTCCCTGTAGTAAATTTATTTTTAAACCTTATACTGCAATTTTCTCACGTATATTAGGAAATGATAATTTATTTAAAGGTTTATCAACTTTTGCAGTTGAAATGTCAGAATTACGCACTATATTAAAAATGTCAAATGAATCGAGTTTAATTTTAGGAGATGAATTATGTAGTGGAACTGAGACAGAATCAGCAATAAGTATTTTTATATCTGGATTACAAACTCTTATGGAAAAACAATCATCATTTATTTTTGCAACACATTTTCATGAGATAGTAAATTATGAGGAAATTCAAAATATGGATGGATTAAAAATGAAACATTTATCTGTATATTATGATAGAGAAAAAGATTGTTTAGTTTATGATAGAAAATTAAAAGATGGTTCAGGAACACGAATGTATGGATTAGAAGTATGTAAATCCCTTTATTTACCTGAAGATTTCCTGGAAAATGCTTATAAAATTCGGAATAAATATTTCCCCGAAACTAGTGGTGAATTAACAAATAAATCTTCTCGATATAATGCCAAAAAAATTAGAGGAATGTGCGAAATATGTAAAACTGAATTAGGAGAAGAAATTCATCATTTAAATGAACAAAAAGATGCCAATAAAGATGGATATATTGGGAACTTTCATAAAAATCATCAGGCAAATTTAATAAGTATTTGCGAAAAATGTCACACTAAATTACATGCGAAACCTGAAACTATTGAAGAACCAGTTAAACGAATAATAAAAAAGAAAACAACAAAAGGTTATATTTTATCGGAAGAAAACCAAAAATAAACAAAAATTATTACATGCAATTACCGTAACATTGACCATTAAAATAATAGAAATCCGTATTTGCTAATGTAGGATCAGAATAATTAGATTTCATTTTTGGACCGGATGCATCACCAGCAACACATTTTGTACCTCCTAATAATACACAGCAACTAGTGGATGCACATGTACTAGCATCTGTTGCCAAACATTTTTGCTCTAATTCAGTTGGATTATTTATAAGAGATTTACAGAACCCTCCTAGAGAAGATGTAGTAGGATAAGCTTTTGCAACAGTTGATCTTCCGGTTGAAAAACTTAAATATACGCTATCTTCATAATTAGGAACAAAATTACTAGAACTAAAAATAAAAGAGCCAGGTTGATAATATGTTGGCAAAGTGCCTCCTAATTGATCATCTAAACATACCATATTTCCTTGCGGGTTTCTAACTAATGTGCATGTTTGAGAATCATCTTTTCCCGAAGTTATATCATCAGTATGATATATAACATCCGTATTTAATGGATTATATACTTTGTCATTAGTTTTTGTAGTGTCACTTTCCATTTCATTTGGAGCATTACCTGATTGAAGTAAAGCATATGCAGATGTCTTTTTAATAGGGGAAATACCAGTTTTATTTATATTAGCTTCATATCCAGAAGGTACTTTAATAAGTTTTCGCATAGGAGTTGTTAATGGTGTTTTTCCATCAGTATCATATATTATTTTTCCGTCAGAATCCGTTTTATTTACATTTACATTTGAAACATAATAACCTTGTGGAATTATAGCAGATCCACTAGAACTATAAGGAAGCTCTCCAACTTCTGTGCCAATAGGTAATTTAGAATATTTTGCTTTATTTATGCGATAATAACCGTAAGGAACTTTTGCCATACCAGTAATTGAAGTTTCATCATTTTTCTTTATAGAAACAATATAGTACCCATCAGGAATTTTATCGTAATCATTAGTAGTAGTGCTAGTTGTATATGTTTTTGGCAAATCAGTTACAAATTCATTATATGGATATTTAGAATATTGATCATCGGCTGTTTGAAAATAATTTCCAGGATTAGTGGAGACTTTTTTATCAGAATCTTTTCCATTTTCATACATATATTTATATCTGGTATTGCCAGTATTATCTTCAGGCATAGTTATATAACTATTCGTATTTATAACTTCAAATCCTTCGGAAAAAACTGAAGGCATACCTCCTGCATAAAAATATGATATTGCTAAACAAATACCTATTAATAATAATACAAATCCAATAGATATTAATTTTTTTTCGAATAAATACATTATATTATATTATATTAAACTATTATAATATAATTATAAAAAATTGAATATAAAAATAATTTATTTATAATATATATTTAAATACCAATATAAATTATAATCTCTCTATAGAAAATGATTATTCCAGTTAAATGTTTTACTTGCGGATGTGTTTTGGGAAATAAATACAGATACTTTCAGAATGAAGTCAGACGATTAAAAAAGAAAATTAATGAAGAAAATCCTGAAAAATATGCTCATATAGATAAAGTTGAATATTTTACTCATAAAAATATGGAAAAAACTCCGGAAGGTAGGATATTGGATGATTTAGGATTAGATGTATGTTGTAGAAGAATAATGTTAACACATGTTGATATTGAATAGATGCCAAATTTTATCTCATAATATATTATAATACATTATGTCATATAATAAAAGTAAAAAAGGCCAAAATAAAAGGTCACAAAAAAGAAAAACGCAAAAAAGAAAAACTATGAAAGGTGGTGGAGATTTTTTTATTTCGAAACCTGAACAACCCAGTTTTTCTGATGTTCCCTTAAAATCTTTCTATCCAATAAATCATTTACATGAAGGAACCGATGTTCAACATATGCAACAATCTAGTAGATTAATGGGAGGAAGAAGAAAAAAATCTAAAACACAAAAGAGAAAACACTCAAAAAATCAACGTGGTGGAGGCATTTTAGATTCAGTTTCGCGTTTAATTTCTCCGTCAAATCCTAATGTGATTAGTAACTCCGGAAATGCTAATGGATTACCTAGTCAGGCAAATATTTTATCTGGAAAAGGCATAGCGAGTAACGGACCATTTCCTATAAAAATGGATTCAAAACCATATTTAGTATGATTATTATACTAATTTTTTTTCAAAATAAAATCAAATAATATCTATTTAATAATATATATTATTTAAAATGGCAGGATTGTCTCTGAAAAATTTGTGCTCACCCGCGCATTTTTATTTTATCGTATCAATAATAACAGTTTTAGTTATGGCATATTATAATTATTATAATGTAAATGTGTATTGTTTAGGAAAAGCATCATGTAAGGTAACTAGTATTACTCTTATTTTTGTAATTAAAATATTATATATATTATTTTGGACATGGGTTATTAATTTGATTTGCAAAGGAGGAGGAACAGGAGTTGCTTGGTTTTTAGTTCTTATTCCGTATATTTTATTTTTAATACTTATTATGTATATGATGGTTGCATAAATTTTTATGATTACTATAATATATTTCTATATTATAGTAAATGAATATAAAAGATACTAAAAAAAATATAAAATCAATAAAAACTATAAAAAATATAACTCATAAAAAATCTTCTCAATTATCTGGAAAAATAATAGATAAAAATAGAGAAGGTTGGATTATTTTAGAAATTAGAGGGGCTCCATATCAAAGAGGTTTTGCGCATGGAAAACTTCTCAATCGAGAATTGCAAGAAGTAAAACGATGTTTACCTTTTTTAGTAAAAACTCAATTGAAAGTAAATTATACGAAATACATTAAAGACTGTAAACATATAATAACTCCCATCATTAGAGAAAAATATCCAGAATTTTATGAAGAAATTTGTGGAATTTCAAAAGGAGGAAATATATCAATAAATGAAGTAATTGGATGGAATTCTTTTTTATCTATGTATTCGTATTATACTGATAATAATCCATATAGATGTTCCGCATATATTGCAACCGGAAATGCAACTGATGACAGTAAAATAGTCATGGCTCATAATTCACATTGTAATTTTATTGAAGGTAATTTACAGAATATTATATTATATGTTTATCCCGAGAAAGGTAACTCATTTGTGATGCAAACTGCACCAGGATATATTGCAAGTGGTACTGATTGGTTTATTTGTTCAACAGGAATAATTGGATGCGAAACAACAATATCACAAACTAATTATAAAGTACATTTTGGAACGCCATATTTTTGTAGAATTAGAGAAGCTATGCAATATGGTACAACATTGGATTCCTATATAAATATAATGCTTAAAAATAATGCGGGTGATTATGCATGTTCCTGGTTATTTGGAGATATAAATACGAACGAAATTATGCTATTTGAAATAGGATTAAATAAACATGCTATTCAGAGAACGAATAATGGAGTTTATTATGGGATGAATTCAGCAATAGATAACAATTTGAGAGAAATTGAAACTAAAGATAAAACCCTATATGATGTAAAAGAATCATCTGGTTCAAGAAATTATAGATTAAATTATTTACTTAATGATAAGTTTCATGGAAAACTAAATGTTTCAACATCAAAAGAAATTATAAGTGATCATTATGATCTTTTTCAAAATAAAATAGATCCAAATATGCGTTCAATTTGTAAGCATAGTGAAAATAAAATAGATTCTATAGATATCGGTAAAAAATCTCCAACTTTATTTGGCGCAACAGATGGAAAAATAGTTACCAGTGATATGGCGCGTGATATGAAATTTGAGGCGAGGTTTGGATCAAGTTGTGGAAGGGAATTTAATATTTCTGAATTTATTAGAAAAAATCCACAATTTAAGAAATGGAGACCTTATGTAAAAGATTTTCAATCACATAATTGGGTTATAATTTCTGGAAGTTCATAAAATTGATTTTTTTAAAATAATATGAAAATATATTTATATTATAATAATATAAATATAATTTATTAATATATAATTAATCTATAGTTAAAATGAACACTCAAATTTCAAACATCCTTGAAAATTCCGGAATTTTACATTTTACTTTAAGTAATTTAAATGTAAGTTTAAGTAATGCACTTCGCCGAACTATTTTATCAGATATTCCAACTATATGTTTCATAACTGAATTATATGTTGATAATCAGTGCAAATTTGAAGTTAATACTTCTAGACTTCATAATGAAATATTAAAACAGAGATTAGGATGCATTCCTGTTCATGAAAAGGTAATAATAGGGGAAGAATTAAGTGATCCTTTAACTGGTAAATATATGGTAGAATTAGATGTAAAAAATGATTCTGATGAATTAATGTATGTTACAACTGAACATTTTAAAATTAAAAATAAAACTAATGGTCATTATTTAACAAAAGAAGAGCGTGATAAAATATTTCCGAAAGATCCGGTGACAGGATATTATATAGATTTTGCAAGATTACGTCCAAAAATTTCTGATACAATTCCTGGAGAAGAAATAAAAATGATTGCAGATTTTTCAGTAAGTACCGCTAAAAATAATAGTATGTATAATGTTGTATCAAAATGTGCATATGCAAACACAATTGATGTAACAAAGAAAAATTCTGTTTGGAATGAAATGTTGGAAAAATTAAAATCTAGTGGTGAACTTAAGGAAGATGAAATTGAATTTGAAAAAAGAAATTTTGAAGCATTAGATGCTCAGAGATATTTTATTCCGGATAGTTTTGATTTTGTAATAAAATCAGTTGGAGTATATGAAAATGCTGAAATTGTAAAAATGGCATGTATTATATTACAGAATAAATTTGTTGATTTAATAAAAGATATTGATTCAGATACATTAATAATAACTCAAAGTGAAACTACGATGGAAAATTGTTATGATTGTATATTGGAAGGAGAAGATTACACAATAGGAAAAGTAATAGAATATTTATTATATAGCAGATATTATGAAAAAGAGAAAAAAATAGCGTATTGTGGATTTAAAAAATTTCATCCATTTGATAGTCATAGTGTAATAAGAATGGCTTTAATTGATACGAATGAAAAATCAGTGGTTAGACAATATATGAGAATTGCATGTGTTGAAGCTGAGGAAATTTTTCGAAAAATTTACAAATTATTTTAGATTAGATAATCGGAATCGAATAATCCGTCTTTATATTGTTTTTGTATATATATAAATAAAATTGAACTAAAAGCTTTTTTTTATTATATAATAGATATATAATAAATAGCAGATATTATCTACATTGAAATTACTCTATATTAATAAAAATGGATAAGAAATTAAATAAACTTATAGAAACTTATATTACGGAATTTAAAGATAATATCAGATCAAAAATATTAGAATTTGATTTTAATAATAAAGAAAAAGCAGGTGAATTGATAGAATATATATATGAATATGATAGATTAGTATTAACAAAAGATATTTTTCAAAAGCGTAAACGTATTAAGAATTCTATACCAACATCAAATAGATGTAATGCCAAACGTGCAAATGGTGAACAGTGTACGAGACGAAAAAAGAAAGACTGTGAATTTTGTGGAACTCATTCAAAAGGAACTCCTCATGGATTATTTGAAACAGATAAAAATGAAAATGAAATTTCAGAAAAATTAGAAGTGTTTGCAGAAGATATTAAAGGTATAGTTTATTATTTAGATAAATATAATAATGTTTATAATACAGAAGATATTCTAAAAAATAAAGAAAATCCACAAATAATTGCAAAATATTCGAAAATTAATGGAGAATATACAATCCCTGAATTTGGTTTAGTATAAAAATATAAAATAGAATAAAGTTACATCTATTATAAATAAAAATAGCGAGATAAAATAATTATATATTGTGCATATTTTTTATTTTTCGGATGTCTTATCAAAAGGCGAAAAAATAATATTTTCTTTAATAGTTTCCTCTCGGTTTTCCATTATAAAATTATTTACTTCGGAAGCTTTTAAAACATCACCTTTATAATAATTTGTTAAAAGTTCTGACAAAAGTTTTTGTGTTAAAGGTTTTTTGATATTTTTTTTGGTATATATTAGTTTTCCATTACTTATATTAATATTTTCAATTTCATTTTTTTTCATAACTTCCATTAAATCGTTAGAAAGTCCTATTTTCTCTTTTTTTCTAGTATTTAACTCTTTCTGTAATTTTTTTATGTCATTATCAATTTTAATCCATTTTTTAATAGCGTTTACTAGTTGTTCTTTAGTTTCCATTTATTTAATATAAACTATATATTAAATAAAAGAAAAATTTTATATATTTTACATAATATAAAAATAATAAAATAATAAAAACAAATTTAGGATTTGTTATGTTATATTATGTTATATAAATACAAATAAAGTAATATGTTTTTTTCAAATCAAAAGGCATCCTCTAACTATGATTATAATAATAGAACGAACATCATATCAATGTTTCATAATAGAATTAAAAATGTATCAATAAATCAAGGAATAATTAATAAAATTCCATTACAATCACAACAAAAAGAACCCCAGCAAATTGAACAACCAAAAGATCCGAAAAAAAAACCTATGAAATGGGGAGAACCTACTTGGTTTTTATTTCATACTTTAGCGCAAAAAATAAAAGAATCTGATTTTCAAATGATAAGAAAAGATCTAATAAATATTATTTATACTATTTGTTCAAATTTACCATGTCCAGATTGTGCAAAACATGCAACTGAGTATATGAATAATATTAATTTTAATGCAATTCAAACAAAGGAACAATTAAAAGATATGCTTTTTGTTTTCCATAATACAGTTAATTCTAGAAAGGGATTTCCTATTTTTCCAAGAGAAGAATTGGACTTAAAATATTCAAAAGCAAATACAATAAATATTATAAAAAATTTTATTGTACATTTTGAAAATAAAAATAAAAGTATTAGAATGATTTCAGATGATATTTATCGAGCTAGAATTTCCAATAATTTAAAACAATGGTTTAATCAGAATATTATACATTTTGACATGTAAAATTATTATTAACCTCTATTCATCTAGTCTGATACACAGGTGTATCAGAACAGTAGAATAAAGATTAACTACTACTTTTTACTGTACATTTAAATTTTTGTTTTGCAGATACTGAACAACTTTCTTTATTGCTTAATGGATTCAAATAATATAAGGCTGAATTTCCAATAGAATAAATTATTGCACCCCAGGCTACACCTAATAATCCAGCTATAATAATTGCTATAACAGTTGCTGCTAATGTCGCGCACGAATTAGTAAATTGCCATATTAAATCAGCAGTAATAATTACTGGAAATATAATTAATGTTGGTATATTTTGATTTTCTTGTTTGAATTTTACTATTGGATATAATAAATATCCTAATGTATATGAAAAAACAACTAAACTTAAAGGTAATTTAGATAGAGGTCCAGAATCACTTATTGTCATCAAATTACAAACATTTTCATCACTCGGATCTGAAATTATACCGAATAATCCAGATAGAGAATTACCCACTAATATACAAAAGAATGATACCAATAATAATCCCGATAAATAAATTAATCCTTTAAAATCCTGATTAAATAGTGATGACATTGTAAAATAACTCACCAATATAAATGGTGCTAAACGGAATGATAAATATAATAATGATTGTAAATTTAAAGCCGGCATTTATTTTGATTATATATATATTATAAATTATATAATATATATTTATTTTATTGCATTCATAATAAATTTTCTGGAAAAATTATATTTCAAATACTTTTTCGAAAACTTCGCTGATTTTACTTACTTCAATAAATTCAATTTCATTTAAAATGGGTTTATCTGCATATTTTTTATAAAAATCATTAAAGTCGCGATTATTTGATTTTGGATATAAGAATGTCTTTACACCTGCTCTAATACCTCCTAAAATTTTAGATTCTAAACCTCCAATCGCTGTAACTTCTCCTTGTAAATTAATTTCACCAGTAATAGCTATTGTATTTTTTATTTTTTTATTGTTTAATAAACTATATATAACCGTCGTTATTGCAGTTCCTGCAGATGGACCGTCTTTTGAAACTGCTCCTTCTGGACAATGTATATGTATTCCATAAGATTTAAATTTATCATGCTCTAATAGTAATTTTTCTTGTTGAGATTTATCAGTAAGAGACCATGCTAAACTTTTTGCAACATTCATACTTTCTTTCATCACATCTCCTTGAAGTCCTGTTAATTTTAAATCTAAAAATGATCCTGACGGAAAATAAACACATTCTATTGGTATTATACCTCCTTTTCCTAGAGCATTTGCCCATAGACCATTTATTACTCCTATTTTATTAATATCATGTATTTTTTTCTCTTCTAATTTATGGTATTTTTTCAAATAATTTGAATTTAAATCTTCTATAGTTACAACAATAGGAACTTCTTTCTTTAATTCACCTTTTAACATTTGAATATTAATTTCCCCATATAAATCAAATAATACTTCTTTTAATTTTCTTACGCCTGGTTCTAATGTATATTTCTCTATTATATATTCTATTGTTTCTGGTTCTAATATAATAGAATTCTCCAGTCCCATTTTTTTATTAATATCAGGAATAATATGTTTATTAACTACAACTAATTTATCATCTAAAGATAAATTATCAAATTTAATACGATGAATTCTGTCTAATAAAATACGATCAATCTGTTCAGGATCATTATATGAGAAGATAAAAAGTGCTTTTGATAAATCTATATCAATTCCACTATAATATTTATCCTGAAAAACATCGTTTTGTGTTGTATCTATTAGGTGTGTTAAAATTCCTATAATTTCTTTACCATGTTCCGTTTTACTTACTTTATCTAATTCATCCACATATATAATAGGATTCATACATTTTGTTTCCATTAATATATCCACAATACGTCCCCATGTAGAATTTACATATGTATAACTATGACCCTCTAGTGTGGATCCATTACATGAGCCTCCTAATGCAATAAATGCAAATGGTCTTGATATCCCGTTTTCATCTTTTAAACAATTTGAAAGCCCTTTTTTTGCAAGAGAAGTTTTTCCTATTCCTGGTGAACCTTCAAATCCAAAACAATATCCGCTCTGTTCTCCTGTCATCCATTGACCGATAATTTTAAGTATTTGATTTTTTGCATGAGTATGTCCATATATAGATTCATCTAATATATTTGATACTGATGATAATATAGTTTCAGTATTTAAAATGCTAGATTTTAATTCTTTTAATTCAGTTGGAGTTTTATATATGACATTAGATTCATCATTGGGTAATAAATCATAAATTTTATAAAAATGATTAATGTTTGATGGATTACTATGAATTATATTTAATATAGATTCTGATTTTTGAGATTTTGTTTTAAGCGTTGTTAGAGAAGATATTGACTCATTTAATTCAATTCCATTTTTTTGAATACTTTGAATATAATGTATAATATTTGATAAATCTTTTATAGTTAGGGAATTAATTGTTATTTTAATATTATCTAGAAAATTCTTCTCTACATATTTTTCAATAGTTTCAATATGTTTCATTATTTCCATTTTAGTATATGTATCTTTTTTTTCAATATTTGATATTAAATCTATTAATCCATTTCGATTTAATATAGAAATAAATTTTGAATTTATTTCTTTTATTACTTTTAATATTGGTTCTTTTTTATATATTCCGAATGGGATTTTTAATAATCCTTCCAAATATTGTTTTGCCTTTATCGAAGTATCGTCTGTTTTACCTTTTATTTCCTTCATTTTAACCATTGCTTTTTCTTTAACATTCTCAGGAGCTTTTAATAAATAAATTTGTTGTTCTAGTGTTATTTTATTTATTTCATATTTTGATGCCATATCTTGTGAGAATTTAACGGTTATTTGCATTGTATCTTTAAAATAATTTTTAATTTTCCATGGTAGACTATCATAAATTAATTTTTGCTCACTAGAATCTAAAGTTTCATTTCCGGATATTGTTGTTAAATCGTACAACAAATATGTAATATAATGTATATCTGCTTCTTTATTATATATTAGTAAATTTATTAACATATTTCTTTGTAAAAATATATCTAATTCTAAAAATTTCTTGATAGTTATATCTAATTTATTATATTTTAAAGAATTGACATCATTTTGAATAGCCAGGCATTTTTTATAGAAATCTTTATTTCCGTAAATTAAAATATCTTTAAGTGTACATGAATCTAACAATCGTGTTACTAATTGAGTATCCACGGTATTTCCAATAAATTCCTCGATTTGTTTAATTCTTGCGGTCACGTAGTTATTATTCAAAAAACCTAATATTATTTCATCTATTATACAGTTTACTACTAATGTTTTTTTAGATGTTTCATTATGAAATATTATTTGTATTCCATGAACTTTAAAATAAAAAGGCTTATTATTATAATCTATTTCAAAACATTCATATGTTTGAAAATTTTCAATATTTATAATCTCATCAATTATTTTATTTTCACATAAAACACTTGGATCAGATATTCTGGAGATTTTCTGAGTTTTCCAATTAATAATTTTATAATTAACTGGATGTGCATAAGTTAAAAGTAATTCATATTTATTTTTAAATATAGGATCTTTAATTTCTTGTTTTAGATAATCATTTCCGAATGTCACATATATTAAATCTTCTAAATTTTTTGTTCCGAAACTAGATATTATTAAAGATAATTTATCTATTATTTTCTGTAAACCATCAATTAAAATATTTATATCAGCATTAGTTATTTCATCGCTTTTGCAAGAATTTATTGTTTCCAAAATATTTACGGTTTTTTCATATAGTTCGTTTAGAGAAGAAATACAAATAGTAACATCACTATTACTAAATATTTCATATTTTTTATAATTATAAATAGATAATGTTGTATTTCTTATTATATTTTGTATATATGATATCTTATTTTTAATTAAAATCAACATATCAGATGGATTATAATTATTTGATGGTACAGATATTTTTGATAATATTTTATTAGATTTTGTTTTTTCTCTCATTTTAAAAAAATAAAAAATGTATATAGTGTACTATTACAAATTATAATTGGAAATAAATTCATATTTGATTATATTATTTATTAAAATAATATAAAAATAAGTTTATATATTATATATAAACTTCTAAATAAATTTATTTATAAAATGGGCATACCTTCATATTTTTCGTATATTATTAAAAATTATTCTAATATTATACGTAATTTACCTTATCATATAAAACATGAAACTATTTTTCATAGTTTATATATGGATTGTAATTCTATAATATATGATACATATCATTCTATAAAAAGTCAATATGTCGGATCTCCTATCGAAGGATTTGAAGATGAGCTTATAAAAAATATAATAATTAAAATAAATTATTATATAGATATTATTAAACCAAAAAATGTATTATATATTGCATTTGACGGAGTTGCGCCTTTTGCAAAAATGGATCAGCAACGTTCTCGGAGATACAAATCGATTCATATGCCGACATTATCCACTATTAATGGAGTTCAAAATATTGATAATTTTTGGAATACTGCGACTATTACACCAGGAACAAGTTTTATGAATAAATTATCTGGAAGAATTAGAGAGGCATTTAATTTAAAAGAAAATATATATGGCGTTAAAAAAATTATTTGTTCATGTTCTGATGAGCCTGGCGAAGGAGAACATAAAATGTTTGAACATATAAGAACAAATGTCCAACCATATGATAATGTGGCAGTATATGGATTAGATTCTGATTTAATAATGCTTTCTATATTTCATAATAATTTATGTAATAATATTTATACTTTTCGTGAAGCTCCTGAATTTATAAATAATAAGATAAATCAAAAATGGGACGCAAAAGATATTCTTTTTATGGATATTGAAGAATTATCAAGATGTATTATCATGGAAATGGCATGTAATAGTAATGATAAACATAGAACGTATGATTATATATTTTTATGTTTTTTATTAGGAAATGATTTTTTACCGCATTTTCCTAGTTTAAATATTAGAACAACTGGTATTCAAACTTTAATGGACATATATAGAAATCATATAGGAAAATATTCTGATAGATTTTTAATATCTAAAACTACTGGAAATATTGAATGGAGATGGGTGTATTTGGTTTTTAATGAACTTGCAAAAATAGAACATGAATTAATAATAAAAGAATATACATCTAGAAATAAATTAGAAAATATTCCAATTGCATTTACAACTGATAAAGAAAAGGAAAATGCACTAAGTAATGCACCTATAATTTATCGCATATCCGAAAAATACATTTGTCCTCAGGAAAAATTCTGGGAAGACAGATATTATAGAACTTTATTACATAAAGAGAAAACAGAGGAAAATTTAAAAGATATATGTGTTAATTATTTGGAGGGGTTAGAATGGGTTTTTAAATATTATACGACTGGATGTCAAAATTGGCGTTGGAAATATAATTATCATTATCCTCCATTATTAAAAGATTTAATAAGATATACTCCGACATATGATACGCAATTTGTAAAATTAAATTTGCAACCTTTTAGAGCTTCAACACAATTAGCATACGTTATTCCCCCTGAGAATCATTATCTTTTAGGAAGTAAAAATAAAGATATATTAGAAAAAAAATATGATTTTTTAGTGAAATATTCAGTAGAATTTGAATGGGCATTTTGTAGATATTTATGGGAATCACACATAATTTTACCTGAAATTTCAATGGATATTTTAAATACATGGGAAACTATTTTAGTCTAGAATAATAAATATATAATATTTATAATTTATATATTTATAAAATGACAATTAAAGAAAATAAGAAAAAATATAAAAAAGAAGTAATAACGTTTAGTAAAAAAGAATTGGAAATAGGAGGGGAAGAAGTAGATGAAAAAATAGAAAGATTGAAGGAGTTGGTAGGGGGTAGGATAGAAGATATAGAAATGCGAAAACCGTATAGTTATATATATTATAAATTAAAATATTTA
>JACCDW010003586.1_pt1 | contig 32565 bp, 29 predicted proteins | sample 7449781 | NCBI WGS metagenome assembly JACCDW01 (sample SAMN15323449, study PRJNA562643) | freshwater metagenome | isolation source: river surface water | place: USA:Blue River Watershed | collected 2017-08-18
AGATCTCGAGGAAAAATTGCAATTCCATCATGGGGTAGCGACTCAAAGACGCGGCCATTTTCAAGGGCAACCGCCGCAATCGATTTCATGAACTCTTGGTGCTCGCGCTGTGCGTTATTGACTAAGGCAATCTGAGCGCAGGCAATCGCTGCAAGTATGTTGATCTCTCCGGGGTGGTTCATTCCGAGCTCGAAGATCGCCAGTCGATGTTGAGGCTGCAGACCCAGTACAGATAAGGGTAAGCCGATATGGTTATTGAGATTTCCTGGGGTCGCCCAGACCGAGGCCCCGCGAAGTGCCTGCCCACCGATCGCCGCAAGCATCTGTTTAACGGTTGTCTTTCCATTGCTACCCGTAACCGCAATGACCCGGCCTAACCAGTTCTGCCGCCAATAATGCGCCCACTGCTGTAAGGCTAATAACGGGTCAGGAACCTCGATCTGAGGGAGCCTACTTTCCTGTCTCAGCGCTTTCATCTGCAACTCATCGAGTCTTTTCGCTGTTACGACCGCTGCGATCGCGCCACGTCTTTGCGCTGCCTCGATAAAGTCTGCTCCGTCAAAATGAGGTCCTGACAGTGCAAAAAATAAAGCCCCTGGCGTTAACGATCGGCTATCTGTACTGACTGATGTGAATTCGAGCGACATCGTCTTCTCATCGCCAAGCAGTCGAGACTGCGGCACTGCCTTCACTAACTCTGCAAGCTTAGGCATGCATCAGCCCTCGTACGCTAGATTGATGTTCCTCAATCCATAGATCTATGGCCCTAATGGCATGATCTGCATCACTAAAGTGCAGGGCTTGCCCGCCCACTAACTGTGTCTGTTCATGTCCCTTGCCCGCTATGACAATGAGGTCTTGCTCTCCTGAATTTGCAATCGTCTGCGCTATCGCTAATGCCCGATCAGACTGCCGAGACACCTTGGATTTAAATTCGGGACGAATACCTGAGGCGATATCATCAAGAATCGTCTCCGGTGACTCGCCTCGAGGATTGTCTGAGGTCAGCACCACACGGTCGGCATACTGGGCTGCAATCTCACCCATCAGGGGCCGTTTATGACGATCGCGATCTCCCCCGCATCCAAAGATACAAACGAGAGCGCCCACTCTCGATTTCACCAAAGGCGCGAGCGCTTCGAGGATCTGCTTAAGTGCGTCAGGTGAGTGGGCATAGTCGACACAAACTCTAGGGCCACGCGCACGATGAACCATCTGTAGGCGACCCGCTGGCAGCTTGAAGGCTTCTAGTGCGGCTCGGATCGCGCTGATATCAATCCGCATAGCGATCATGCACCCCGCCACGATCATTGCGTTTTCTATATTGTGGCGGCCAACGATAGGCAGTCGTATCTCACCCGTGAGTGATTCTGCTCGACCCTCTCCCTTTAGTCGGAGTACCCATCCATTGTGATCATGAATCGCGTCCATAACCTGAATCGCTGCATGGGCAGACTCGGGGCGAGATGACCCAACTGCGATACGCTCAGTGTGCGATTCCGTCGCCCGCCACATCGACATCCCTGCCGCATCTCCCGTGTTAATCACGGCTGCCCCGAGGCTAGGTGCCTCAAAAAGTAATGCCTTTGCGGCTGCATATCGTTGCATATCACCATGAAAATCAAGATGGTCGTGACTTAGATTTATAAAGGCTCCGATTTTGATTGCACATCCCTGGAGCCTTCCCTGAACAAGACCAATTGATGACGCCTCAATTGCAACAACATGAATCGATTGGGCCTTCAGCTCAACCAAAAGGCGCTGCAGTTGCACAGGATCGGGAGTGGTGAGCCCCTTGGTCTTGGCGTTTTCCCATTGGGGAGAATAATCAACACCACATCGCGCAGGGAAGACTCCTACTCCAAGGGTTCCAATCGCGGCGGTAGAAACTCCGCAATGGGCCAGTGCATGGGCCAAGGCTGCCGTAACCGTGGATTTTCCGTTGGTACCGGTTACTGCAATTAACTGCATAGTCAGGCTCGGCCTGCCGTAGAACGCAGATGCAATCATCCCTAGGCGCGTCGTCAACTGAGGCACCACGAGCGTTGGTGGCTTGCCGTCTTGTAGTGATATTGATGTTGAGGTGTTTCCGCCGTCGATCACAACTGCGGCTGCACCGGCAGCAACGGCATCCGTTATCGTAGTCTCTAACGAATGGTGCTGTCCGCTACGCGCAAGAAAACCATCACCCGGTTTAATGTCCCGGCTATCAGAGCAGAGATGAGCATTGGGACCAAGCCTCTCGCGCAGCCAAGCCGCTGCCTCATCCGCAATCAACTCGCGCAGACTAAGCGGGTGTAATGCAGACGGCCAAGATATCGTCACTGAGTCCCCTCTGCAATTAAGGCAACAGCAGGAAAGATTCGAAGTGCTGGATCGGGAGACAGCTGCATTCGACGCAGTGTGTCATTTGCGATCTGGGAAAAAATCGGTGCAGCAACCTCACCACCGTAATGTTTTCCCGCGCTCGGCTCATCCACCATAACAGCAATGACAAAACGTGGTTTTTCTGCAGGTGCAAATCCTACGAAAGAGGCAACATACTTATTCTTTGCATACCCCCCACGCTCAGGTTTGTGTGCGGTTCCGGTTTTTCCTGCGACCCGAAACCCTATGACCTGTGCCTTCGGTGCGGTTCCCTCTGGCCCGGTTGCGCGCTCCAGCATGCCACGAACTAACTTTGCGGTCTCGGCCGAGATCACCCGAACACCAGCAACTGGCCCTGGCTGGGGTACAAAGGAGATTGGTACAAGATCGCCATCTCGCGCAAAAATGGTGTACGCACGCGCAAGTTGTAATAGAGAAACCGACACGCCATGGCCATAAGAAATCGTTGCCTGGTCTATTGGGACCCAGTTCTGCGGATTTCTTAGACGGCCTGCGGTTGCTCCATTTAAGCCAACATCTGGAACCCGTCCAAATCCTGCGGCAACATAGAAATCATGGAGTTCGGAAGGCTTCATTCGTTGGGATACCTTGACGGTTCCAACGTTGCTCGATTTAGCAAGAATCTCTTCTACGGTAAGCAGGCCGTGCGGATGAGAGTCTCCAATCGTCCGATTCCCGATCGTTAGTTTTCCGGGTGCTGTTTGAATCGATGTTGAAGCGGTGACGCGGCCGAGCTCTAATGCCGCAGCAATTGAGAATGATTTCATGGTGGAGCCCGGTTCGAACGCATCGGTTACTGCGCGATTACGCACTGTGTCTGTATTTAACCGAGCACGATTATTCGGATCAAATGAGGGCTCATTCACCAGAGCCAACACCTCACCGGTCTGTACATCGATCACCACTGCAGAGGCAGCCTTTGCACGGTGTATCGTCATTGCTGTTTTAAGAGCATTCTGGGAAATACTCTGGATGCTGGCATCGAGAGAGAGCTGCAGATCCTTGCCTGGCGCAGCATCGGCGATTAATCTCTGGCCCACTGCGGTATTGCGACGGTCTACGACGACCCTGGTCTGACCCTTGACCCCCCGCAGCCCTGAATCATGGGTCTTCTCCAGGCCTTCTGCGCCCTGCTCGGCTGCATTCGTGAACCCAACAATATGCGCAAATGCATCACCATACGGATAATAGCGACGGTAATCGACCTCTAGTTCAACGCCCTCGAGGCGTAATGCGCGAATTCTGTCAGCCTGCTCAAGATTAAGGCTCTTCGACAGCCAGAAAAATCGTTTTGATGCTGCTATTTTCTTTCGAAGCTCAGTGGGTGTTATCTCTAGAATTTCTGCCAATGCGTCAAGCTTTGGGCTATTGATATTGAATTTTGCCGGAACGATACCCACCTGCTCCTCACGCACACTCGAGGCAATCACTCCGCCATGTCGATCAAGAACCCGACCCCGTGTCGCAGGAATTTCTAGGGGTCTTTCAAACCGCTTAATTGCCCGACTCTGCCATTGGTCCGCATTAACAAGCTGCAAGACAAATGCGCGAACCACAATGGCGAGAAATCCGAGCATCAAGAGGCCCAATACAATCTTTGATCTCCATTGGGTTGCGCGCCATGTGAGAACGGGCGTCGCCGATTTCCCCACCGCACTCGATCGGAAGCGTCCAGGAATATTTACGGGCCGTGTATTCACTTTAACCCTCGAACACCTTCATCCAAGGACGAGCGTGGCCAGTACAGGATCTCGGTTGGCTGTAATGGGACCATTTTTAAATCACGCTTGGCCGCGCCATCAATTCGACCCGGATTGCGTAGCGCTGTTAACTCAACCTGCAAAACCTCAATGTCTGAATCGAGTTTTTGGCTTATACGATCTGTACGATCTACCTGGGTAAACAATCGCCGCTCATGATAGCGGGCATTTACCAGCGACATCGCCGAGATCGTAATCAAGCCCACAAGGATCCATTGTCTGCGTGTCATGAAGCAGCTGGTTCAAAGAGCGGAGTTCTCTCGGCGATACGCAGCGTCGCAGATCGGGCCCGTGGATTGGCTTGAACCTCTTTTGAGGTCGGGCGAATACGCGCCACCCTAGATAAGCGAGCAGCTGGAGCGGGCATATGTTGTCCCTGCTTTCGATCTTCTAATCCTTCCAGCAAGGCCCGTTGTGCTCGGGTCAAGCGCGGTTGCCCCTCCAAAGGTTTCTTACCTGAATGGTCACGAAAAAACCGTTTAACGATCCGGTCTTCTAGCGAATGAAAACTGATGACCGCAAGGCGCCCAGCGCTACACAAGAGCTCGAGCGCGGCCTGAAGGACCGCTTCGAGCTCTTGAATTTCACCGTTGATGTAAATCCGTAGAGCCTGAAAGGTCCGGGTAGCAGGGTGTTGCCCAGGCTCCCGCGGCGCGCGACAACGCCGCAGGGTCTGTTCGACCAGATCCGCCAACGCCGTTGTTGACTCCAGTGGCTCCGCAAGGCCTTTGGCTGCCTCTGCGCAGCGAGTTTTAATCGCGTCTGCAATCTGAACAGCAAACCGTTCTTCGCCATATTCTGTAATCACTTTCTCAAGGTCTTCGGTTGAGGCCTGGGCAATCCAGACAGATACCGGAATGCCGCGACTGGGATCCATACGCATATCGAGCGGACCTGACATGCGAAAACTAAAGCCACGTTGGCGGTTATCAAGCTGCGGCGAGGAGACACCGAGATCAATCAATATGCCGTCTACCTGATTAATATCCCGATGGCGAAGCTGCCCTTGGAGTTCACTGAATGGCGCATGTACGATTTGAAAGCGCGGATCCCGAGCCGCTAACCCCTCGGCTATTCGAACCGCCTCAGGATCTCGATCAAACGCAACGAGACGTCCATTAGGTCCCAGTCTTTCCAAGATTGCGGCGCTGTGCCCGCCGCGACCGAAGGTTGCATCGATGTAGACACCGTCAGGAATAATATTCAACCCCTCAATCGCTTCGTGCAGCAAAACAGCGATATGACCGCAGGATTTCGATGCTTGAGTATTCGGGCCTTGCGTGAGACTCGCCAACGCAGCGGTCACGTTTATCCCCCACCACGTTTACGATGACGTACAGCCTGCTTGTGGGATTCCAGCGTCATTGCATCCCAGATTTCAAAATGCCCACCGACGCCAAGCAAAATAACGTCACGCTGGATATGGGCCCCATCACGCAACACAGGATTAATGAGCACGCGGCCCTGACTGTCCATCTCTGGGGTGTCGCTCAGACCAAGCCAGAAACGTCGGCGTTCGCTATCCGCGTCCCCCCCGCCAAAGGTGGCGACCTTCTCGCTCCACAGGAGTTGCGCCATCAGAAGCAGGCAGCCGTCATCGCTCTCAATCAGTGCGAGCGCACCCTTCGATTGCGAGACCAAGGCATCGCGATAGCGCGTCGGGATCGTCATACGACCCTTCACATCTAAGCTTAACGCGGTGACCCCAGAAAATTGACCCGACACTGTCAAAGCAAAACCCCCACAAAAAACCACTTTTTTGCACCTTTTCCCACTTTAGGGAAAAGAAATGGCCGGGTCAAGCCAAAAGAGGAGTTTTTCTTTCTAAAACAAGGACTTAGCGTCGATTCTAATAAAAAATTTTAATCAAAATATCTTATAAATCAATAACATAAAAATCACATATGAAGTGATTTATCATGTCTCTAACTATTCGCGTCTTACTGGAGCGGGGTTTTGAGGATTCCAGGGTAAGGCAAGGCAATAACCGGAATTCCTTCCTCAGACAATTCCTGAGCGGTCTCAAAGGAAGTCTGGCCGTGAATTGCGCGGACGGGAGCCTCATTGGCATGAATCGCTCGGGCCTCATCGGCAAAACGCTCGCCGACATCCTCGCTAGTCGCCAACATCTCCCGCACGATTTGAAGGGCTGCCGCGAGCGCCGGAGTAACCGATGCAGGCGACACAACGGTCGCCTGTGATTTTGGCGTGCTGGGGGCGGGAGGCTCGGCTGGCTGCGGCCCGGAGAGATTCAAACGCGGAGCAGACAGCATTTTCTCAACGACGCGACTTTCGCATAATGGGCACTCAAGAAGGCCCCGGGATTGTTGGTCTTGGTAGGCCAGATGGCTTTTAAACCATCCCTCAAACAGATGGCCGTGCTGACAACGTAGGTTAAATACTTTCATAACCCCATTCTAAGAGATCCCGCCAAGTTCATCCCGCACTGATTGACCTTCAAGATGATCTTGGATTCCCCAGCGGAGAATTTCAATCTGATCCCCGATTGCCCGCGCTTGATGAATCGCGGCGTTACCGATCGACCAATTACGCGCTAGCTGAACGGACAGCTGGTTCGCAATTCGATACACAATATCCAAGACACCTCCGTGCGTCACAATAGCAACCGTCTCGCCCGCGTGTCGGGTAATGATCCCCTGTATCGCATCACGTACGCGACTATAAAAATCCGTTAGAGATTCTCCGTCTTGAGGACAGAAGTCGGGTTCCCGCGACTGCCAGCTCGTATACTTCTCGGGAAATTGCCGATAGATCTCATCGGGAGTAAGACCCTGGAACTCTCCGAAGTTCCGCTCAGCGAGGTTCACATGGATGTCAACCGATAGCCCCTTAGAAATTGCAAGCGGTGTAGCGGTCTGCTGGGCGCGCTGCAGACCACTGCTGTAGACCGCCTGAATCTCCTGGGGCTGCATCCAGCCCGCTACCGCCTGGGCCTGACGAAGTCCTGTGGGGTTTAACGGGATATCCGTAGACCCTTGAATTCGAGATCCGGCATTCCAATGTGTCTCACCATGCCGTATCAACCAGAGCTTTGTCTGCAAAATCAGAGTTCCTTCTCGGCGCCCATCAGGTGACCCGTTCGATCAGTTCGATCTTATAACCATCGGGGTCCTGGACGAAAGCAATGACCGTTGTACCGCCGGCTACTGGCCCAGGCTCGCGCGTAATCGTGCCGCCGAGTGCGCGAATCCTCTCACATGTACCCGCAATATCGGGCACTGCAATGGCAATATGACCATAGGCAGTGCCCAGTGCATACTGCTCAACACCGTAGTTAAAGGTCAACTCAAGCTCTGCCTGGCCATCCTGATTGCCACGGCCATAGCCAACAAATGCCATGGAGTATTTCTGCTCCGGTCGATCAGTCGACCTCAGGAGATTCATTCCCATAATATCGGTGTAAAACCGAACCGCCCGATTCAGGTCACCCACACGCAACATCGTGTGCAAGATTTTCATACGATCCTTTATTAGAAAAACGAAGTGAGTCTGTAGGCCGGATTCTGTTACGGTTGACTGCTCGCACAATCAACTATAGCGATCATCCCTCTAGGCCTGCCGTTACCGACAGGCTCAAGCCACCTACCCGCGCGCATCAGGCGGAACACCTGTTCTGGCCGAGACCAGTCGCGCGCCTATTTGGTGTTGCTCCGGGTGGAGGTTACCGCGTTTCACGTCCACACAGTTAACCGTGCTTACTCGTCTCTGTGGCCCTGTTCCTCGCCTTGGGCACCCTTACGGATACTTGCTGCGTACGGCCGTTAGCCGTCACCCCTTCCTTTGGAGTCCGGACCTTCCTCTCCTGCAAAGCAGCAGCGATCGCCCGACCCACTTCGTGCTGCCAATCATAGCGGGTTTGCAGGCTAACGGCATACAATCAACAATTCATAATAATTAGATCTAATTATGAAAAATAAAAAATCTCGAATTCCCCGGAGTTATCAGGATATCGGGGGCATGCTTCGGGGTCGGCCGATCCAACAGACGCTTCTTGCTTTTGCGGTAATCCCAATCATTACGGTTCTATCCGTCGTCGGCATCCTGACGTCCCAATCCGTAGATAACAATATTCAAGCAGAGGAAGGCAATAAACTCGCTGCCGAAGCCCGATACTTCTCTGAAATTGTAGACCTCACGATCGGCAAAAAACTAGTCGACATCAAATCCCGAGCCGCCCTACTCGCAGAACTAGACTTGCAGAACAATCCAGACAGACTCGCCATCTGGATCAACGCAATCCAACGCACGATCCCGGAATACACTTGGGTAGGATTTGCCAGCCCCGAAGGTTCAATCATCGCCGCAAGCCAAACAATTCTATTAAATCAGAGCGTGCGCGAGCGTGAGTGGTTTCAAAAAGGCCTTCGCCAGCCCACTAGTATTGATGTCCATGAGGCGCGGCTTTTAGAACCCTATCTGCCCAAACGCCAATCGGAAACTCCCTGGCGATTTATCGATGTAACCGCCCCAGTCGTTCATCAGGACGGCAGGCTCATTGGTGTGCTTGGCGCACATCTCAGCTGGGATTGGTTAGTCGCCCAGCATCGCCGCTTTTCCGAATCATTACAACGACAACGTAGCGCGGAAATTATTGTCGCAGGCCCAGACGGAACCCCAAGACTACTTGCCTCGGAATTAGAAAAAACAAGCCTACAGGCCCAATCAAGCTTCCAACAGGCCAACCTCGGTAAAACAGGATGGACAAAGGAGGTCTGGCCAGACCAGCAGACCTACCTCGTCGGCTACACAAGAAATTCGGGCTATGGGGATGATCATCAGCTTGGCTGGGTCACACTCATTCGACTGCCAATTGATCAGACCGCAGTCATGGCAGGTCCGATCAACGCGGGTATATGGACCTTAATCACGCTCGTTAGCCTGATCTTTATCGTTGGCAGCCTTGCCCTGATCAGAAAAACACTTCGACCTGTTCAGAAGCTTGTTACTGAAATCAATCAAATTGCACAGCACGGTGGTCGGGTCAATCTCAGCGAGCCGATGCCGAAGGAGTTTCATATTCTCGGATCGGTAACCAATCAGCTCATTCAAACCATGGAAGCACAACGGTCTTCTGACCAGGCGAAAACACGCTTTCTTGCTGACATGAGCCATGAGATTCGAACGCCACTAAATGGCCTACTCGGCCACTCTGAACTGCTCAAGGCGCGTCTTTCGTCCGGAAAAGACCGCTATGATATCGACCAGATCATTCGATGCGCTAAAGATCTTCAGGTTTTGGTTGACGATATTCTAGATCTCTCTGCGATTGAAGAGAACCGCCTTCGCCTGGAGAAAAAACCGTTTCGACTCACCGATGTGATCGAAATGAATCTTGATATTTTTAGACCACTTGCAGTTCAGAAAGGCATTGAATTTAATGCTCATCTTGCTTTCCACAGTGACCTCGCAATCATCGGCGACCAGCTGCGATTGGGCCAGATTCTTAGAAACCTCCTCTCAAATGCAATTAAATTTACATCGCAGGGCTCGGTAGAGCTGTCGATTCGCTGCGCAGACGAAGGTGTGGTTACCCAGCAGTCGGCAATCCCGAGTCCACCTCTAGCTCTAGAGCTTGTTGTAAAGGACACGGGAATCGGCCTAACTCAGGCACAACAAGAGATTGTTTTCGGGCGCTTTGAGCAAGCAGAAACATCAATCTCTGCTCGGTACGGGGGAAGTGGGCTAGGCCTCTCAGTCACCCGCGCACTCACCGAGGCGATGGGCGGGACGATTAGCCTTAACTCTGCACTCCATGTCGGCACACACGTCATGGTTGTTATTCCATTTGAGCAGGCCATACAAGAACCAGTGCCGCTATCGATTGCAAAGACCTTGGTTGCCGTACCGACCGATACCGCCGGGAAGGCCTCACCCACGCTGAAAATCCTGGTCGTTGATGACATTGCGACCAACCGTGAAATCCTTGTCCGCTGGCTTGAACATCTCGGACATCAGGTCGCCCAAGCCGCCACCGGTCACGATTCAATCCAGAAAGCAGTCAAAACGAAATATGACGTAATTTGTATGGATATTGACTTGCCCGATATGACTGGACGGGCTGCGACAGCAGAGATACGTGGCGTCGCAAGTGCTTCACGACATGCCGTCATTATTGCAATCTCGGGCTACGCCTTCGACCATGACATCTCGGCATCAAAGGCTGCGGGTATTGATACTCATCTCTCGAAACCAATTCGTTTCGAATCACTCAACACGCTGCTTGCAAGCTTATCGCCAAGAAGCGAAAACTAATAGTTTAGTTAACCAGACCCTGGAAGCTCCAATCGAGCGTCTGGCCTGAAGCCAGCGGCACAATATGACCATCCGAAAACGACAGAGACTCCTCGATGACTTGCTCGGATCTCCTTAGAATTACCCGTTCCGTATTTCTTTCGAGGCCGTAGAAATCCGCTCCAAAAAAACTAGCAAACGCCTCAAATCGATCAACTGCGCTGACCTCTTCAAATGCCTGGAGATACAACTCTAATGCATAGGGTGCGGAGAAACATCCCGCGCAGCCACAGGCAGACTCTTTCGCCGACTTCTCGTGGGGTGCGCTATCCGTTCCTAGAAAAAATTTCGGGTTCCCACTCGTTGCTGCCCGCAGTAACGCCTGTCGATGATGCTCCCGTTTAAGAATGGGCAAGCAGTACCAGTGGGGGCGAACGCCTCCTTCAAAGAGGGCATTACGGCTATACAATAAATGTTGAGGGGTAATCGTTGCGGCAATTGGCCCGGATGTCTCACGAACAAAATCAGTGGCTTCCTGAGTCGTAATGTGCTCGAACACAATTTTTAAGCTCGGGTAGTCTCTCCGCAGGGGGGCAAGTACCTGATCAATAAAAAGCCGCTCTCGATCAAAGACATCGATACCGACCCCAGTGACTTCGCCGTGGATACAGAGCGGAATCTGCAGTCTCTGCATAGCGTCTAGGGTCGCTGAGCAATGTCTTAGGTCGGTGACCCCGCTATCAGAGTTAGTTGTCGCTCCCGCTGGATATAGTTTTACAGCCTTGACAACCCCACTCTCATAGGCGCGCTGAATCTCCTCGGGCAAGGTAAGGTCCGTGAGGTAAAGGGTCATAAGCGGCTCGAAGGTATAACCCTCATCGACCATGCTGGCCGGAAGCATTGCTCGAATTCTCTTTGCGTAATCCACAGCCATCACCGTTGTTGTGATGGGAGGCTTTAAGTTCGGCATAACGATTGCTCGGCCGAACTGTCGGGCTGTATAGGGCAATACAGATGCCATCGCCTTGCCATCTCGGAGATGTAAGTGCCAATCATCTGGCCGAGTAATGATCAGGGTCTGCGGTTTCAAAATACGATGATTGCTCGATAGTCATTCACATTAGTGCGCGTTGGTCCGGTGGTGATCACGTCACCAAGCGGCTCAAACAACCCCAAGCCATTATTATCGTCAAGTAAATCCCGGCAGGAAATCCCCAGCTGTCTTGCCCGTATAGCCGTATCTGGCTGGAGAATTGCCCCTGCATGCGGACTGACTCCATCGATACCATCGGTATCGGCTGCAACCGCCGCAACATGGCCTGCGACACCCAACTCGTCGATAACGATTGATAACGCCAGCAGAAATTCAACGCAGCGCCCACCCCGGCCTTGACCCCGGACGGTAACCGTGCACTCTCCACCTGAAATTAAGACAACCGGAAGATTAAATGCCGAATCAGGGAAACGGACCAATTCACGTATCCAAGACCCATAGACCTGGGCAACATCTCGTGCCTCTCCGGTGACTGAATCACCCAGCAGAATGGGGCGAATACCGGCCTGTGAAAATACAGATGCTGCAGCCTGAAGGCTCGCATGTGCCGTGGCGATTAGCGTGGTTTTGGCATGCGCTAAACGAGGATCTCCCGGCTTTGGCGTTTCGGCAATTCGGCCATCCCGGCCCGCATAAAGATGCTTCGCAATTGATTCTGGTGGCGAAACGCGCCAGCGCGCTAAGACAGCAAGCGCGTCGGCGTAGGTTGATGGGTCTGGCGAACAAGGGCCCGATGCAATCGCCGACGGATCGTCGCCCACGACATCAGAAATCACCAAGGCTACAACCGGTGCCTGAGATGCAAGCGCCAGCTGCCCTCCCTGAATCTTTGAGAGATGTTTGCGTACGATATTCATCTCGGTAATTGGTGCGCCTGACTTGAGAAGCTGTTGCGTCAGACTCTTTAGATCGGTCATGGTGATCCCGTCAACGGGCAAGGCTAAGAGGCTGGAGCCGCCCCCCGATACCAAGACAATCAAAAGATCATTTTTCGTGAGGGCTGTAACCTGATTCAAAATATCAAGGGCCGCCCGCTCACCGGCCTGATCAGGAACGGGATGGCCTGCCTCAACGCAGGCTATACGCATCAGGGGAAGGCCGTGGGCATAGCGCGTGATCACGATCCCCGACAGTGGTGCATGCTCAGGCCAGGCCTGTTCGACGGCTGCCGCCATACTCGCAGCCGCCTTGCCGGCACCCACTACAAGTGTGCGCCCCCCTGCAGGTGGCTGCGGCAATTCAGAGGCAACGATCTTAAGCGGGTCCGCAGCGGCAACTGCCGCCGTAAAACTCTCGCGAAGTAATAACTCAAACGCCATTAATGCCGATCTTAGAGGGTTGCCGTTGCGACTGCATTAGCGATCGCCTTGCCGACATCTTGGGTGTTCGCAGACCCGCCGAGATCTCGGGTCTTTGGGCCAGAGGCTAGGACTTCCTCAATCGCACAGAGAATTAAATCATGCGCCTGAGGATAACCAAGAAAATCCAACATCATGGCGGCGGACCAGATTTGACCAATCGGATTAGCAACGCCCTTACCGGCAATGTCGGGCGCTGAGCCATGTACGGGCTCAAAGAGGGAAGGATAGTGGCGGTCAGGATTAAGGTTCGCAGAAGGCGCAATGCCAATCGTTCCCGCGCAGGCCGGGCCGAGATCCGACAGAATATCACCGAACAAATTACTGGCGACCACCACATCAAACCAGTCAGGGTGTAAGACAAAATTCGCAGTCAGAATATCAATGTGGTACTTATCAACGCGGACGCTAGGAAACGACTTCGCCATCTCCGTGACCCGGCCATCCCACCACGGCATTGTGATGGCTATTCCATTAGACTTTGTCGCAGAGGTTAGATGTTGTTTAGGCCGCTTCTGGGCAAGCTCAAACGCAAACTTCAAAATTCGATCGGTGCCGACACGACTCATAATGGTCTCTTGAATCGCGATCTCTCGATCTGTATTGGGGTACATGATTCCACCGACCGAGGAGTATTCCCCTTCGGTATTTTCACGAACCACGTAGAAATCGATATCCCCGGGTCCACGACCTGCTAATGGGCACCTGACCCCTGGCATCAGACGGACTGGCCGAAGGTTTACGTATTGGTCAAAATCACGACGAAACTTTAATAATGAGCCCCATAGTGAGATATGGTCTGGGACCGTCGCCGGCCACCCAACCGCACCAAAAAAGATAGCGCTGTGATGGCCAATCTGATCTTTCCAATCCATGGGCATCATCTCGCCGTGCTTGAGGTAGTAATCACAAGAGGCAAAATCAAAATGGTCGATGGCGATCGGAATTCCAAACCGCCGAGCAGCCTCATCGAGGACCCGAAGGCCCTCTGGCATGACTTCAACACCAATACCGTCGCCGGGTATTGCCGCAACTCGAATTGTCGACATAAAACGTTTCTTTCTTAGTGGCTGAGAATTTTCGAGAGGAACTCTTGCGCGCGAGGGCTGCGGGGGGCGCCGAAAAACTCTTCCTTTTTGCAGTCTTCCACTATTTTGCCAGCATCCATGAACACGACACGATCGGACACCTTTCGAGCAAACCCCATCTCATGGGTAACGACTATCATTGTCATGCCCTCCTTGGCGAGCGCCACCATGACATCTAAGACCTCCGTCACCATCTCGGGATCAAGCGCTGAGGTTGGCTCGTCAAACAGCATCGCCTTTGGGTCCATCGCCAAGGCGCGCGCAATTGCTACTCGTTGTTGCTGGCCACCCGAAAGTTGTCCTGGAAATTTCTCCGCATGCTCCGTAAGCCCTACCCGCTCAAGAAGGGCACGTGCCTTTTGATCAGCCTGCTCGGCAGATCGTTCGAGCACTTTTATCTGGCCGAGAGTAAGGTTTTCAATGACCGACAAATGCGGAAATAACTCGAAATGCTGGAAGACCATTCCGATCTGCGATCGCAGTTTCGGCAGGTCTGTTTTGGGGTCTCCCACTGATACCCCATCAAAGGTGAGCGTACCCTTCTGGAAAGGCTCTAAACCATTTGCACACTTGATAAGCGTCGATTTTCCGGAACCCGATGGCCCGCAAACCACGACAACCTCTCCCTTGGCGACCGAGGTTGAACAGTCATCGAGCACTTGGAAGGTGCCGTACCACTTACTTATATTACTGAATTCAATCATAGCCAGGCCTGTGGTGAATAGTGTTGTGCGTTATCAGTCATCGAATAATAGAAATTCTAGCCTGAAGCCTACGAACATATAACGATGCAGAAAAACAGATCACGAAGTACACCAATGCAGCGAAGGTGTACATCTCAACAAGCCGATGATCCCGATTGGCAACCTTAGATGCTGCGCCAAGAAAATCAGTACTCGAAATGACATAGACGAGGGAGGTATCCTGAAAAAGGATGATGGTCTGCGTCAGCAATACCGGCAGCATATTGCGAAACGCCTGAGGCAAGACAATATACGACATCGTCTGGCGATAATTTAGCCCGACGGCATAACCCGCCGCCACCTGACCCTTTGGAATCGATTGAATTCCCGCCCGCATAATCTCGCAATAGAAGGCCGCCTCAAACAGCGTAAACGTGATCAAGGCACTTGCAAAGGCACCCACCTTCATGGGCTGACTGCTACCACTAATCCAGCCGCCAACATAGGGAACAAGAAAAAAGAACCAGAAGATCACCAATACCAGCGGCAGCGACCGCATGAGATTGACATAGCCGCCCGCGAAGCCCGACAGAATCTTGATCGAGGACAGGCGCATCAGAGCCAGTATCGTTCCCAATGCAATTCCGCCCAACATCGCAAGGGCGGTTAGAGTGACGGTAAACGTCATTCCATCCCGAAATAGATAGACCCAGGAGCGTTGAATTACATCAAAGTCAAAGTCGTAACCCATGATTAATGCCCTGCCTGTGGAACCTGGCCCGGGGAACCAATAAATCCTGGGACGCGTATCTTGCGCTCAACCTGTCGCATTGCCAAGACGACTAATAGATTCACAACCAGATAAATAATTGTTGCCGCAGCAAAGGCCTCAAAGACCTGAAAGCTGAATTCTTGCATGGCGCGCGCCCGTGCCGTGAGCTCCATCAGCCCTATGGTCAGCGCCAACGACGTGTTCTTGATCGTATTCAAGAATTCCGACGTTAAGGGGGGGAGAATGATTCGAAAGACCATCGGCAACAAGACATACCGATAGGTCTGAAATTGTGTCAATCCAATGGCCTGGCCAGCCATTCGCTGGCCCTTGGGCAGAGATTGAATACCAGAGCGAACCTGCTCTGCTACCCGGACTGACATAAAAATTCCCAAACAGAGTACCGCTGGAACCATCGACGCCCATGGCGGCGACATCTGTTTCATAGAAGTTCCGAGTGTTCCGGGCAGAAACTCAGGGAGCACAAAATACCAGAGGAACATCTGAACCAGCAGTGGGATATTGCGGAAGAGTTCTGTGTAGCCGAAACAAATCCGCTCGACCGTAGCATTGCCGGTTGTCCGCAGCGTACCCACTAAAACACCGAGGATCAGCGCAAGCGTCCATGCCATTAATGCCGTGATGAGCGTCCAACCGAGGCCGCCAATCAGGTAAGAGAGATACGTACCCGATGCCCCAGGCTCTAGCTCAAAGAATATTCCCCAATTCCAGTTGTAATTCATAAACTCTTTTTTCCCGATCAATTATTCGATAAAGCCGCCCACCCGATCACTACGACTACCCCTATCAGACCCCGCAATACCCAGAATTCAAGAAAAGAAAAGGGGAACACGTGTGCTCCCCTTCCCGTCTGACGTTGATGCTCCGTTTACTGATAGATCTTTGGATCTGGAGAATCAGTGGGCTTGGCGACCACTTTCTTCAGGCTCGCGCTCATTGGAATATTCAGATTGACGCCTTTAGGAGGAATTGGCTTCATGAACCACTGATCGTAGATACGATTAATCATGGAAGTCGAGAGAACATCCTTGATTGCTGCATCCACTACCGCCTTATATTTCGGATCGTCTTTGCGAACCATGATCCCGTAGGGCTCGACCGACAATGCCTCGGCTGAGATTTCATAGTCGCCCGGTGCTTTTGAATTTGCAACGAGACCCGCTAACAAAATGTCATCCATGGCGAATGCGGCAGCCCGGCCTGTTTCAACCATCAGGAAAGCCTCAGAGTGGCCGTTGGCAGACACGATGTTAATACCGAGGTTTTGGGCGGCGTTAAGCTCTGTGACCTGTTTGATATTGGTCGTGCCAGCCGTCGAGACCAGGGTTTTGCCCTTCAAGTCGGCAAGCTTCTTAATACCCGAGTTTTTCTTGTAGACGATTCGATTTGCAGTTACAAACGTCGTCGGTGCATACGCGATCTGCTTTTGACGATCCGCATTATTGGTTGTTGATCCACACTCCATATCGACAGTACCATTGGCGAGGAGAGGAATTCGGTTCGCAGACGTCACGAGCTGATATTTCACCTCGAGCTTGCGGCCAACATTCTTCTCTACAGCCTCTACGATACGCTTGCAGAGATCCATCGAATAACCGACGGGCTGCTGCTTGTCATCGTAGTAAGAAAAAGGAATTGATGCATCACGATGTCCCACCGTGATCACGCCAGATGCTTTCACCTTCGCCAATGTGTCGGCAACGGCAACCCCGGATACGCCGAGTGCTACTAAACCCACCGCGAACGCGGCAATGTGCTTTTTCATAAACTCACCTCAGAATTAAAAAAATGGATGTGCTACCCCTAGTGTTATAGGACATGTCTGATCACCCCGTCAAATCGAAACCCACAACTAGGGGAAAGTACTAATGGGCGATCGCGCGCGCCTCCCGCGCCTGCAATTCCCAGAGTTCTGCATAACGGCCTCGCCGGCCCAGCAATTCTGCATGCCGACCGTGCTCAACAATTTGACCATTCTCTAAGACCACGATCTGATCGGCATCCACAATGGTCGATAGCCGATGGGCAATCACCAGCGTCGTTCTGCCTTTTGAGACCTCCATTAACTCGGCCTGAATCGCCTTTTCAGACTCCGAATCTAAGGCGGAGGTGGCCTCGTCAAAAATCAAAAGGGCTGGTCGCTTCAATAAGGCCCTCGCGATTGCGACCCGCTGCTTCTCGCCGCCCGATAACTTCAACCCGCGCTCACCGACCCGAGTCTGCATTCCATCGGGCAGAGACGCAATAAAACGCGTCAAATGGGCCGCCTCCGCAACCGCCCGAATCTCATCATCGGAGGCATCAGGCCGACCATATCGAATGTTGTATTCAAGGGTATCGTTAAACAACACCGTATCCTGCGGAACAATTCCAATGACTGCCCGCAATGACGACTGGGTGATCGATCGAATCTCTTGGCCATCGATTCGTATTGCCCCCTGTTCAAGATCATAGAAACGATAGAGAAGGCGCGATAAGGTTGACTTACCCGCCCCCGATGACCCGACAACTGCCGTGATCTGCCCTGCAGGCAGCCTAAGATCGACATTCCTAAGGATTGGGCGGGCTGCATCATAAGCAAATGAGACCCCCTGAAATACGACCTCCCCCCCGCGCACGACCAAGGGCTTGGCATCTGGGTTGTCATCAATCTCACGATGTTGCGCCATAAGACCAAACATTCGCTCCATGTCCGCAAGACTTTGCTTAATTTCTCGGTAGAGAACGCCGAGAAAATTCAATGGAATATAGAGCTGAATCATAAAAGCATTGACGAGCACTAGATCTCCCAGGGTCATCCTCCCCTCAATAACACCCAGAGTCGCACGCCAGACCATGAGTGTTACAGCCGCCGCAATAATCAGTGATTGACCGACATTTAGTACCGACAATGAGGTCTGGCTTTTAATTGCAGCCTCTTGCCAACGGGCCATGCTCTGATCATATCGCTGGGACTCGAATTTTTCGTTGTTGAAGTATTTGACTGTTTCGTAATTCAGTAATGAATCCACTGCGCGGGTATTGGCGCGTGAGTCAAGATCATTCATAACCCGACGAAAGTTTGTGCGCCATTCGGTGACTGCAATGGTGTAGAGGACATAAACGGTTAACGCAACAATCGTAATGACCGCAAACCAAATCTCGTAATAAACGACGAGCCAGGCGAGCACCATAAATACCTCGATTACGGTCGGTAGGATTGAGTACAACGTAAACGACACGAGACTCGATACACCCCGGGTACCCCGCTCAATGTCCCGGGTCAATCCCCCGGTCTGCCGATCAAGATGAAACCGTAAGGACAGTGCGTGGAGATGCTCAAATACCTGTAAGGCAATTCGGCGTACTGCCTGCTGAGTTACACGCGCAAATACGACCTCACGTAACTCTGTAAAAAGAGTCGTCAAGACCCTGAGGGCGCCATACGCCAGAACTAGTCCTAGGGGGACTGCGATCGTTGCACCAATCGGATTAACGCTGACCAGATCCACAATGTCTTTTAGAACTACCGGTACCGCAACGTTTGCAACTTTAGCGAGAACCAAACATGTCAATGCGATCACGACCCGCCACTTGTATTGCAGCAGATAGGGCACAAGTGTTTTTAGAGTCTGCCATTCTCCACGCGGGGCACCCGCAGGCAGAGGGAAAGTCTTTGTTGGTCGTTCGGGTGCCGGAAAATGTCGCATAGGCTCATCTTATCGCGGTCTGATCACCGTTCCCATTTCATGCATCTAGGTCTTGTCGAGCATCATAGTCCTGTGCAGGTGGAGGTACTGATGCAATCCAGCCCTCCAGCGGATCGATGTCAACCGGGAAGCCGAAATTTTTCTCCAACGATGCATGAGCCGCCTGTAGCCCACAAATCACCGCGTCAAGCAGGTCCCCCTTGGGGTCATCAATCAGCTTTTGCTTCCAGGCGCGGCTCACCCCAAGGCCCACATTAAGGCCACTGGCCAACCCGGTATCGAGCAACCCATTTACGATCGCTCGACGAGCATCGCGGCGCTCTTGCGTGTGTTTGCCCGGATCATCACTCTTATAGGAGTGCCGAGTAATTTTTCTCGCGGTGTAGCCGGGATAAGCTTCTAGCGCGATTCGCCTCTGTGCCGGGGCGTCTATTCCCTCCATAAGCCCCGGCAGATGGAGGCCCGCGTGCAGTATTCGCGGAGCGCCCGCATGTAACATCCAGGCGACCGGCGGGTTCGTCCATCGCATTGCGGGGCTTGATCCGGCCGGCCGATCTGTCTTGCGGTACACAAACTTGTTACCCACGGGTCGAGCATCACAAAACATCTTAAATGCCAGCCTCAATTCGGCCCTTGGCTGTTGGCCATACCAACGAATAAATACAGGCCATTGTGTCGGCCAGCGGTAATGCTCGATTAATGCACGTGGAAGACTAAACGGAAGATCAAATCCTGCGAGCCAGGGTCCAGGGTGATTTAAAAAGTCGTCAAACTGACTCCAATCGCCCACTTCAACAACCTGCTGGAGCTGATACTCAGTTCCAGCCAGTTCCCCAATGGCAATCGTGATCGGCTTTCTGGGGGTGGGAGCCGAACTAAAGTCGATACCGTAAACACGCGAGATCATTAATGCACTTCGTAGCCCGTTCGGCTAAAGCTTGCAAAAATTCGCAGGGCCATCAGTACCATGGTCAGTGCTATTTTACGGATAACTGATCGGAGAGCACCTCGCGGTGTAACACGCACTGTCTCGAGCCTGATCGCCTGGCCGATCGCGGACTCAAGCCGCTCACGTAAATGACTTGCGATGATCGTATCTTCAGCAACCAGGTTCGCCTCAAGCGATAACATCAATGAGAACGGATCGATATTCGATGATCCAACTGTAATTGCATCATCGATCACCGCTACCTTGGCATGCAAAATACCGGGCAAGTAGTAATAAATTTCGACCCCTGCGGTGTGTAACTCCTCGATGAGGGCCTGGGTTGCCCAGTGGGTCCACCACTGATCACTGTTGCCTTGGATTAAGAGCCTGACCCGTACACCGCGGGCTGCAGCCTTAATCAATCCGGCCCGGAATCGATAGGTAGGAACAAAGTAGGCATTGGCAATGAGAATCTCACGCTGGGCCAAAAGAATCCGCCAGAGATACCATTGTTCAATTTTTCGGCGAAATCTCAGGTTGTCTCTCAGCAAGAGACGAGCGCGAAATGATGCGCTCTTCCTAACTGGCGGGCCCCGCCAGCGTAGATGTCTCCGGGTTTTTCTCCAGGCCTCCCGAACCCGTCCCATCTCGGCGTCACGTTGATCCGTCTCCAAGAGCCTACCTACGCTGCCTCGCAAGGTGTTACGTAGACTCACACGCCACCACGTTCTGCGCATCACATGAGAGATTGCCCTAAGTGCTCGAAACGTCGTAACCTGCACCGCGAAATCAAGCCGAGGGTGTTCGAGCCGCCCCTTTGTCTCGTCGAAATAATCCCCAACCAGATTGATGCCGCCCACAAAACCAATGGTCTCATCAATCAACGCTAGCTTACGATGTAATCGTCGCCAGGTTTTTGGGGCTAGCCAACGGACTCCTGGCCGATAGAACTCCACCTCAACGCCGGCCGGGACTAGCAGAGTCTTAACCCATGTCGACGCATCAACAGAGCCAAACCCATCGAGCAGCAAAAAGACAGCAACCCCACGCTGGCGGGCAGCAATCAGTGCATCGAGTACTGCACGTGTATCCGTATCATCACGAATCAGATAGGACTCGAGATAGATTGTTTCTTGTGCACGATCAATTGCCGCGATCAAGGCTGGAAAAAACTCCCGTGAGCCCTCTAAGATCGCGAGTGAAGACCGAATCTCTACCATGCCGGTTTAACTGGATGGATTGAGGTCAATAGGAGTTCCAGAGCTTATGGGCGGAAACGTTCTGCAAGCGCCCGAATCGCCGATGCGTTACTCCACGAAAAACATGATTCCGCAGCCTCTGGCCAAGGCAACCACTGATATCGCGTGTGCTCACGCGGCGCCAAAACAATGGGGATGGTGCGGTCAACGCAGACACTGAATACATGCTCGATATTCTCAGTAATTCCTTCTGGGTAACGATGTCGCCAGTGAGGATAAATTTCATAGACCTGTTGAAAGTTCCAATCGATAATCGGCCTCGACGACATCGGACTTACCGTAATCCCAGTTTCCTCAGCGAGTTCGCGGGCCGCAGTATGGGCTAGCGGCTCGTCGTAAGAATCCCGACTACCGGTTACCGACTGCCAGAATCCAGGATGATCCGCGCGCTCCAACAGCAAAACGTCAAGGGCCGCAGTATGGATCAACACCAGTACAGACTCCGGTATTTTTGTGCCCGCCATTAGGATCGTCTCGGGGAAGGCATTTCTCGGCTTCTAACGGTAAAGCAGTAGAGCCGGAAGCCAGAGCGCGACGACAAGAACCGCAACGAAAAGACGCGTCGATGCGTTGAGCATTCGAAAGGAGGCTTCCAGTTCTCCTCGGCCAACGAGTCGCCTTGCCTGCCAGGCGGGAATAATCGCACTGACCACCCAGAAACTTGCAGGCGGAAGGTTTGTCAATAAGGTTGAGATTGCCGTTAGCGAAGAGGCGACATAGAGCAATAAGACGGCGATTTTAGCGCCTGGTAGGCTTGCATCCCGTTCAATCCAGGCGCCAACCAAGACGAGGCCCAGTGTCATTCCCGCCACCCAAGCTCCAGTGGAGGGCATCGCCCATAAGAGCGTGAACTCCGAGAGGGCTACGACCACGCTCGTACTGATGGCGATACCAAAGGCAGTCAGCCATTGCCGCGATCGGGCGAGCTCTCGGATCCGCGGAAAGCCATAGAATCGACGAACTAAAAAAATGATGAGTGCGACAAACCCGTAAGTCAGCAGCAGAAATGCAGGGTTCGCCATAATCGCCGCCGGACCGCGCATCAGCCCGAGTGCAGAACCGATCGCCACCGCTAACGCGGCATAAACGAGGGCTGCAATCATCGGACTCAGACTGCGATTTTCGGCGCTTCGCGAAGACGAATATGGAGCTCGCGAAGCTGCTTGTCATCGACCGCAGATGGGGCTTGCGTCAACAGACACTGAGCGCGCTGAGTCTTTGGGAAAGCAATAACATCCCGGATACTTTCTGCCCCCGACATCAGAGTGACAATCCGATCAAGACCGAAAGCGATCCCCCCGTGCGGAGGGGCGCCGTACTGCAGAGCATCGAGTAAGAATCCAAATTTTGCAGCCGCCTCTTCAGGTCCAATCTTCAAGGCACGAAAGACGGTGCTCTGGACCTCCTCACGATGAATCCTGACTGACCCGCCACCCAGCTCCCATCCATTGAGCACAAGATCATAGGCCTTTGCAACACACTGACCAGGATCGGTATTCATAAGATGTTCGTGCCCATCTTTCGGCGCCGTAAAGGGATGATGAACCGCGACCCACCGATTATCCTCCTCGTCGTGCTCAAACATCGGAAAATCAATGACCCAGAGGGGCTTCCAGCCCGCCTCGAACAAGTGATTTTGCTTTGCAAACTCACTATGGCCAACTTTTAAGCGCAGTGCCCCAATTGCATCGTTAACGACCTTGGCCGTATCGGCGCCAAAAAAGATCAGATCACCATCTTGCGCGCCCGAACGCTCAAGAATCGCCGCTACCGCCGCATCATGAAGATTCTTCACAATCGGCGACTGCAAACCATCGCGCCCCTTTGCCCGTTCATTGACCTTAATCCAGGCAAGCCCCTTGGCACCATAGATCTTCACAAACTCCGTGTAGGAGTCGATCTCTCCCCGGCTGATCGCAGCACCGCCCGGCACACGGAGGCCAACGACGCGGCCCTTCGGGTTATTGGCCGGATCCGAAAAGACTTTGAAATCTACAGTCTTCATTGCATCTGTTAACTCGGTCAGCTCAAGGGCAATACGCAGATCGGGCTTATCGGACCCAAACCGCAGCATAGCCTCGCTGTAGGTCATCACGGGGAATGTTGGGGGCAATGCAATTTGAATCGTATTAAGAAATACATGACGAATCATTTTTTCAAATAAGTCACGAATCTGTTGCTCATCAAGAAAAGAGGTCTCACAGTCGATTTGAGTGAATTCTGGCTGGCGGTCTGCACGCAGATCCTCGTCACGGAAACATTTCGTGATCTGGTAATACCGATCAAACCCCGAGACCATCAAGAGCTGCTTGAATAGTTGTGGGGATTGGGGTAGCGCAAAAAAATGGCCTGCATTGACCCGAGACGGCACCAGGTAATCCCGTGCGCCTTCTGGCGTTGACTTGGTGAGCATCGGAGTTTCGATGTCGACAAAACCCTCGGCATCGAGATAGCGCCTGACCTCCATCGCTACGCGATAGCGCAGCATTAAATTCTTCTGCATAAAGGGTCGACGCAGGTCTAAAACCCGGTGGGTGAGCCGCGTTGTCTCTGAGAGGTTCTCGTCATCGAGCTGGAACGGTGGTGTGATCGAGGGATTCAGGATGGTAATCTGGTGGCAGAGGATCTCTATCTCGCCACTCTTTAGGTTCGGGTTAAGAGTGCCTTCTGGCCGCTTGCGAACCAATCCCTGAATCTGAATACAGAATTCATTGCGCAGGGTCTCGGCCGACTTAAACATTTCCAAACGGTCAGGGTCACAGACGACTTGAGCGAGCCCCTCCCGATCACGGAGGTCAATAAAAATTACCCCGCCATGATCCCGTCGACGATGCACCCATCCACACAGAGATACCGTTTGACCCAGTTGCTCAGTACAGACTGAGCCAGCGTAATGAGTGCGCATAAGATTTCCTAAATCAGTCAGTGATTAGAGTGAGTTTCAGAAGAGATTAATTGTTCGGGGGCTTCTGTTTCGTGGCCTGTGGCGGAACCGTACCCATACTGACAACGTACTTCAATGCGGCATCGACACCGATTGAAAGCTCAATAACTTCTGTCTTGGGCATCATCAGAAAAAACCCAGAGGTCGGGTTGGGCGTTGTCGGAACATAGACCGATACGCATTCGGTCGGCAGCAGTGTCGCCACATCGGGAGCCGGCGACCCCGTAAGGAAAGCGATTGTCCAGGCACCGTGACGGGGATACTGCACCAAGACCGCCTGACGAAAAGCCTGACCATTTGGCGCAAGAATCGTGTCACTCACCTGCTTGACTGATGAGTAGATTGATCTAACCAATGGGATTCGGCGCATTAAGCCCTCCCAGAGGTCAACAAGCTTCTGCCCGATCAGGTTTGCCGCAAGAAAGCCGGTGACAAGAATAAATAACACAACGACTAACACGCCGAATCCAGGAATATGGACACCAAAAAGAACCTCAGATCGGAGGGCGACGGGCAGCACACTGTCCAGCAAATCGAATACCCAGGTGATCACCCAGATCGTGATCGATAGAGGCGCCCATAAAATGAGGCCGGCTAGGAAATAACGCTTGAAGTGGGTCTGCATTGCCATTGGTCTAGGATGCATTTGAGGGTGCAGAGGTCACTCCCGTCGCCGCCCCTGTGCTGGGGGCTGGGACTGGGCTTGGAGTTACCGGTGTGGATCCTGTCGCCTCGGAAGCTGCACCTGTTGAAGATTCTTGGCTGACCGTGGGGGCGGCGCCTTCTGAATTTGCAGCAGGCGCTGTTGGCTTTTTGCCTTGGTCACGAAAATCCGTCGCGTACCAACCCGTTCCCTTGAGGGCAAATCCTGCGGCAGTGACCTGCTTGACAAGCCTTGGCTGGTCACATTGCGGGCAGTCAAGGAGCGGCGGGTCGGAGAGTTTCTGAAGGGCGTCTTTCTGAAACCCGCACCCCTCACAACGATAGGCGTAGATCGGCATGGTTTTCCTTCTTGTATAAAAGACGCGCGCCGCAAGAGCGGCGCGATCGGACAAGAAATTTTACCTGTTAACGCCCCTTAAAAGGGGATGTCATCGTCGAGTTCGTCAAACCCGGCGGCCTTTCCTGCCGGCTTTCCCGATGCCACCGTTTTCGCCGCAGGGGCAGCGCCGGAGGAATCCTCTGTGTTGGCAGCCTCATCCCTGCGGCCTCCAACAAACTCCAGCTCGGTTACGCGGGCCCGCATCGAAAACCCCTGCCCTGAGCCATCCTTCTTTTCATAGGTCTCGATATGGGGTTCGGATAGCGTGACGAAGACCTGTGAACCTTTTGAGAGGTAGGGCTGTAAACGCTCCACCCGGTCCCCCCACATCGCCGCATTGACCCACTGGGTCGGCCTGCGACCATCGCTCCCTTTGCGCCCATAATCAAAGGCCAAGGAGATATCCATGACTGCCTTGCCATCCGGGGTATAGCGAGCCACAGGCTCATTTCCAACTCTTGCAACGCCAACCATTAACATCTGTTTTCTCCTAAAAAATGCCCGGGATCGGGACCCTTTAAAGCATGGGACGACTCGTTACCCGTGACTATCCCACATTCGGGTTAATCCTCTGAACTAGGCCTCAAGAGAAGGGGCCGGGAGGCGAATCGACTAGCCCACCCGGGGACGCCGCGGACCAATCTCTTTTAATCCAAACGAGATGATGCCCCAAACGATGATCATGCTGGTGCAGGCCCAGTAGACGGCCTGTTCCCCGAACGACTTCACCATCACCCCTCCAAGCAGCCCTCCGGTAAATAGGCCAAGGGACTGTGTCGTGTTGTAGATCCCCAAGGCCAGGCCCCGGTGTGCCGGCGGTGCAACGCGGGATACCCATGAGGGTAGAAACGCTTCGAGGAGGTTAAACGATGTGAAAAATAAAAATAAAATGGCCGCCCAAATCCAGAGTACGTGAGGAATCCAGGCGAATCCCAGGATCGCGAAACCCATCAGACCAATCGACGCAAGAAAAGCGGGTTTATTTCTCCCGGTGCGCTCTGCCCAAAAAATCGGAGGAAGCATTGCGACAAACGACAGCAGTACAACCGGCAGGTACAACTGCCAATGCCTAGCAAGGGCCAGATCTAGCTCGATGAGGCTCAATGGAATCACTACAAAAATTGCGGTCTGCGTCATATGAATCATGAATATTCCGAAATTCAACCGCATCAACTGACCATTGGACAAAACAGTCCTACGGGCCTGCTGCAGCGAGTAATCCGTCGCTGGCCGACGCGGCGGCTCCGTCATCCGGGATACAGGCCACATCGCTGCAACAACCAGGGCCCCCGTTAACCAGAATAGACCGTCCATGCCAACCACGGCGGAAAGCGCGGGTGCAACGATCAACGACAACGCGAAAGTCAGTCCAATCGTGCCGCCAATCAAAGCCATCGCCCGAGTACGGACCTCTTCCCGAGTAGAGTCCGCCAGAAACGCTGTTACCGCTGCGGAGATTGCCCCCGAACCCTGAAGTGCACGACCAACTGACAGCCATTCAATGGATGTCGCCATGGCAGCGACAAAACTACCAAATGCAAACACAGTCAATCCGGCGAGGATCACCCGGCGCCGGCCGTATTGATCAGATGCAATACCAAATGGAATTTGAAATAAAGCCTGAGTCAGGCCATAGACGCCCACCGCAATACCGACCCAGAGTGGATCGCCACCACCCTCGAGATGCTGAGCCTCTGCTGCGAGGATCGGGAAAACCAAGAATAGGCCAAGCATTCGAAGGCCGTACAGCATAGAAAGCGCAAGGCAGGCACGCCACTCTTCAGGGGTAAACTGTATTTTTTGGGATGCTTTCGTCATTGCTGACGGTTATAGTATTCGATTGGCCAACTCGATGTAAAAAATGCGCGATGCAATCCGGGTGCGTGGCGCCCGAACCCACAATTTAAAAAACATTGATGTCGATCTTCCTCGGCATCAGCTCGTCGTCATCACGGGGCTATCCGGATCAGGAAAGTCGTCGCTTGCCTTCGATACCCTTTATGCCGAAGGCCAACGACGTTATGTCGAATCCTTGTCAGCCTATGCCCGACAGTTTCTGCAGCTTATGGAGAAGCCCGATGTCGATCTGATTGAGGGGCTCTCACCGGCTATTGCAATTGAACAAAAAGCAACGAGCCATAACCCAAGATCCACTGTAGGCACTGTTACTGAAATTCATGACTATCTGCGGCTCTTATTTGCTCGGGCCGGGGTTCCACACTGCCCGGATCATCCGCAACACCGCCTTGAATCACAAACAATTTCCCAGATGGTTGATCAGATCTTAGGCTGGCCGGAGCACTCCAAGCTGATCGTGTTGGCACCCATTCTCACTAACCGCAAGGGCGAGCACATTGATCTGATCAACAACCTTCGTGCCCAGGGCTTTGTTCGGCTTCGCATTCAGACTGAGAATCAGCCCCCTACTTTTGCAGATATTGATCAGCTTGGTCCGTTGAATAAAAACCAAAAGCACTCTCTTGAACTCGTCATTGATCGACTAAAAATCCGCCCCGATGCCAGCCAGCGTCTTGCGGAATCCCTAGAGACTGCTCTACGACTCGGCGAAGGCCGCGCCATCCTGATCTGCGAACCAGCCGAGGGGAGTGGCGAGGGTCAGGCCCTAAAGGTGCCCGAGTCTGAATCCGTATTTTCAACAAAATTTGCGTGCCCCGAATGTGGCTTCAGTCTAAAAGATCTCGAGCCCCAACTCTTTTCATTCAATAGCCCCGCGGGTGCCTGCACCGAGTGCGATGGGCTCGGGATAGTCGAGTTCTTTGACGCGAAACGCGTTATCCAATTTCCCCAACTCAGCTTGGCCTCAGGTGCGATTAAGGGCTGGGATCGGCGTAACGCGTTTTATTTCCAACTCCTGCAAAGCCTTTCAGATCACTACGGATTTGATCTCGATACGCCGTTTGAATCCCTCTCGCAAGAGATTCAACAAGTCCTGTTGCATGGCTCAGGCCGTGAGCTGATTCCCCTGAGATACCCCGGGGATCGTGGCAAGGTAATCATCAAAGAACATGCCTTTGAGGGCATCCTGCCCAATATGCAGCGGCGCTACGAAGAGACAGATTCCCAGGCCGTCCGCGAAGAGCTTGGCCGCTACCGCAATACACAACCCTGCCCCGCCTGCGAAGGAACGCGACTGCGACGAGAAGCACGCTTTGTCCGCGTCGGCACAGCCGGTCACGACATCGACCTCCCGAGTCTGATGCATCTGCCACTCCACGATGCCAAAAGCCGTCTATTAGCGCTCGAACTGCCAGGCATGAAGGCGGCCATCGGAGAAAAAATTCTCTCGGAGGTCACCGCACGACTCGGCTTTCTGATTAATGTTGGTTTGGATTACCTTACCTTAGACCGGCCTGCAGCAACGCTATCGGGTGGCGAGGGCCAACGAATACGGCTTGCGAGTCAGATTGGCGCTGGCCTCTCGGGTGTGATGTATGTGCTCGATGAGCCCTCAATTGGCCTGCACCAGCGCGATAACGATCGTCTGCTGCAAACCCTAAAAGATCTCCGCGATCTAGGCAACACGGTGATCGTTGTGGAGCACGACGAAGACGCTATCTTAAATGCTGACTACGTCATCGATATGGGCCCTGGCGCTGGTGTTCACGGCGGGCAGATTGTTGCCCAAGGACTTCCACAAGATATCCTTTCGCATCCACAATCCCTAACCGGCCAATATCTATCTGGCCGTCAGATCATCCCTATTCCGAAGAAACGGCGACTACCCACCGAGAAGAAGCTACGACTCATCGGAGCGCATGGTAATAACCTAAAACAGGTGGATGTAGAGATCCCTTGCGGACTCATGATCTGTGTCACGGGAGTATCAGGCTCCGGTAAATCGACACTAATTAACGACACCCTCGTGGCTGCAGCAGCCAAAAAAATCTATGGATCCAACACAGAGCCTGCAGCCCATGAGGCCATAGAGGGCCTAGAGCACTTCGACAAAGTGATCAACGTCGACCAAAGCCCCATCGGCCGAACTCCACGCAGTAATCCCGCTACCTATACAGGATTGTTTACCCCGATTCGTGAGCTATTTGCACAAACCTCGACAGCGCGAGAGCGTGGATATGATGCAGGCCGGTTCTCATTCAATGTCAAAGGCGGGCGCTGTGAAGCCTGCCAGGGTGACGGCCTCGTAAAGGTCGAGATGCATTTTCTACCCGATGTCTATGTTCCCTGTGACGTCTGCCATGGGCTGAGGTACAACCGTGAGACTCTGGATGTGCGCTACCGAAGTAAGAATATCGCCGAAGTACTTGACCTCACTATTGAGCAGGCCATGGAATTTTTCAGGGCAGTGCCGAATGTCTCGCGGCGTCTACAAACGCTGATCGATGTCGGTCTTGGTTATGTGCGTCTTGGCCAGAGCGCCACAACCCTGTCGGGGGGCGAGGCGCAACGAGTTAAATTATCCCAAGAACTGTCAAAACGAGATACCGGTCGCACGTTGTATATTCTCGATGAACCCACAACAGGGTTACATTTCCACGATATCAGGCTGCTGTTGGATGTCTTGCATGCACTGCGTGATGCAGGCAACACCCTTGTGATCATCGAGCATAATCTAGATGTCATCAAAACTGCGGATTGGATCATCGATATGGGTCCGGAAGGCGGTGACGGTGGTGGCCGCATTATCGCGACCGGAACACCAGAATCGGTGGCTCAGTCTTCGAATGGCTACACAGCCCTTTATCTTAAACAGGCGCTCGATAAACCCCTGCGACGCTCCGATTTAGACAACGATATCCTGCCCCTGCCTTCAGACTCATCAGCCCGCGCCGCCTGAGCATTACCGCAGTCATTGGCCAAATCTCTCAAAATACAAGCCCACTGGCAAGAACACGTAAGGTCTGATCAGGCCCCTGACTCTGGGCCACAATCATCTCGCCCATCGCACAGGCATGCCCTGTCAGTGCGCTAATGACCACCTGATGACTTACCCAGACCTCGAACTCCCCTGTCTTGCGACGCTCGTGAATAATGCGTGCAGCGCTCAATGCATCCTTGAGCTGCTGGTCGCGGCTTCCATGACCTTGAAAAAAGGAATTCAGCGCAACCCATGGCGTAATCGGCACCTGAGGGCCCTCTTGCCGCTGAGGAAAGGCCTCTCGGGCAGTATGTAGGCAGCGGCACCATTGACTGGACCTCACGGCCTGTGGACGAAGTCCATGAGCCCTAAACCACTGACCCAACCGCCTGGATTGTGCACGACCCTCGGCCGATAAATCGCGTTGGCTCGAGCAATCGTCGAGCCGCATTCCAGGGGGATCACCAATGCCAGGCGTGGTCAGCGCATGTCGAACCAAGACAACGCAGCCGCCCGCCCGGAGCGCATCAAGATATGACTGGGGTGACGACTGCGCAACAGCAGTCCGCACGCCTGATGGGGCCAACAGGCTAAGCCCGATGATCGAGACAGACTCAAGCCAACGACGACGGGATAACTGATCGTGAGCCATTAGAGTTTAACGAGATCTAGTGTACGCATCGCCTTTTGGAGAATCTTATAAACATCAAGATCAAATATTGGTTGACCTGAATCGAGAATATCGAAGATCTCGTCCTCACGTTGTGCGGCACCAAGATAACACCAAGCATCGATGATATGAACGGTATCACCTTCGCGTAAACCAATCGGTTGCTGATATGGCCAGACCGGAAGCTTATGCCGAGCCAGCGCCATCATCAGGCGGGCCTGGTGATGGCCGACAGGCTCCTTGCCAATACAGGCCCCCCTACACTGCTTTAATTGAAAACCGAAGCAGGCCGACCCGGGCTGCGCCTTCTCTAAGCCGAGCAATACCTTGCAGCACTGAGCGGTCTGGGCAAGCTCAGACAACATAGCAAGCGCATCCCGCTGACACCGAAAGATCCCATAGAGATCGGGCTGCGCACCGAGATTTAAATCTCTCCCCCAGATCAGCGTTGGCGGGGCTAGCGTTGGATGACGCTGATCGTTCGAGCCACCCTGACCTGAGAGAGCTGTCTCACACCCTTCTTGATACTCGTTCTTAATCTGCCAGGCGCACAACTCCTTATGGCGCCGCAGGCGTGAGTTATGGCTAGGCATCAGGGCCTTAACGAGCGCTGATTCTTTCAGAAGAGAGGAGATTTCGCCCGATGTCTCGATCCAATCGACTCGCCGGATCTGCAAAGAAATACTCATCTCTTTGCCGCGGGCATGGTCTGATGAGAAATGGGACATGACACGCTTGCGTAGATTTTTACTCTTCCCCACATAGAGTGGGAAGTTGTTATCCCCGTAAAAAATGTAGACCCCATGTGACTCGGGAAGTTGGTCCGGGAGATCGGGATCGAGCTGGGAGGGAATTGAGGGTCGCGCCGTAAGTGTATCAATCGCAGCGTAGAGTTCTTCTAAAGAAAAATTCTCTTGCAGTTTTTTCCAGAACTGGAAGATAAGGTCTGCATCTGCGAGGGCCCGATGCCGTCCTGACTGGATTAGTCCATGCCGGGAAATAAGGGCATCAAGGTTATGCCGAGTCTCTTGGGGATAGAGATGTCGCGACAGCTTAACGGTGCAGAGAACTCGTGCCCGAAAATTAATGCCGATTCGCTTAAATTCGTTCTTAATGAAGCCATAATCAAACCGTGCATTATGTGCAATAAATAATTTACCCTCAAGCCTCTCGAATAAATCGCCGGCGAGCTCAGCAAACCGCGGTGCATCTACGACCATCTCATTCGTAATGCCCGTAAGCCCCTGAATGAAGTCTGGAATGCGACACTCTGGGTTCACCAGTTGGCTATAACGCGTCAGACCACTCTGAGAAATCGTGACCAGCCCGATTTCCGTAATCCGATCTCGCGTGGCGGTGGCGCCTGTAGTCTCAAGATCAAGAAACACCATCGGGGTCTCGGCAAGAGTCATAGGCGGCTCATCCAAGAACAGATAAACGATCAATCGCTAGGCGGAGGGTTTCTTCTTTTTTGGCGAAACAAAAACGAATCGTTTTGTTTTCTACTCTATCTTCGTAAAAACTCGATAACGGGATTGCTGCAACCCCTTTCTCGCAAGTCAACCATTTCACAAAATCAAGCTCTGCCTGATTAGAAAGCTCCGAATAGTCTACCAGCTGAAAGAAAGTTCCTTCGCAGGGATAGAGTTTCAATGGCGTATTGGCCAGGCCCTGCCGAAAGAGATCCCGCTTGCGTTGGTAAAAATCAGACAGCTGCAGATACGGTTTAGGGCTAGCCATATAGTGGGCAAGACCTATCTGCATGACACTATTGACCACAAACACATTGAATTGATGCACCTTTCGAAACTCGGACATGA
>JACCDW011354175.1_pt1 | contig 32545 bp, 27 predicted proteins | sample 7449781 | NCBI WGS metagenome assembly JACCDW01 (sample SAMN15323449, study PRJNA562643) | freshwater metagenome | isolation source: river surface water | place: USA:Blue River Watershed | collected 2017-08-18
CTGTATCCCAGGATGACCAAAAGGGCAACAGGGGAGAGCAGAAAACAAATGGAATTGATCATGTAGGCCGATCCCATGAAGAGCAGTGAATTCAGGATGGTGAAACGAAGGGCACTGGCCGGGCTGATCAGCCCCCTTGGAATTTCACGGATGGCTGTGCGGGGATTCTTGGCGTCAAATTCCCTGTCCAGGTACCTGTTAAAGGCCATGGCAGCGCTTCTTGCAAACACCATGCAAAGGATAACAAACAAGAATATGCCCAAATGGGATGAAAAATATTCAGCGACAATCTCTATACCTCTTTTGTCTGCATCTTCTTTTTGGCCCAGAAAAAACACGCCCATGAAAAAGCCAACCAGTGCAAAGGGCATGGCAAAAATGGTATGGGAGAATTTGATGAGCGAAAGGTATCTGCTGATTTTTTTCATGGATATTTTTTGATCTTGAACAACTCCCAAAGCACAATTCCAGCAGCAACACTGATATTAAAGGAATGTTTGCTGCCAAACTGTGGAATCTCAATGCATCCGTCGCAAGCGGCAATCAATTCTTCACTGACGCCTTCTGCCTCGTTTCCAAAGACAACTGCAATTTTTTCTCCTGGTTGGTGGTTGAAACTTTCCAATGAGATGCTGTTGTGTACCTGTTCGACTGCATAGACCGAATAGCCCTGTTTCTTTAATTGGGCAATGGCAGACAACCCATCCTCATGACCAGTCCACTCAACGGTTTCTGTTGCCCCCAGTGCAGTTTTGTTAATGTCGCGGTGTGGAGGCCTAGGCGTGTAACCGCAGAGGCATATTTTTTCTACCCTGAAGGCATCGCTGGTCCTAAAAACACTACCGACATTGTGCATGCTCCTGACATTCTCAAGGACGACCACTATTGGAGATTTCTGGGAGGCATGAAACTCGTCCCTGCTCAAGCGTTGCAATTCATCCATCCCCTTTTTTAGCATGAGACAAAGATAAGGCTCTCCTTTTTTTCATTTCAGAATAAAAGATACCTTTGTTGGGTTATGCAGGAAGCGTTTCAGCACATATTGGATTCACTCAGGAAATGGCAGCCCAACCATGACATTGTCTTGGAGTCGCTGCGACAGGCCGGTAGCAACAGGCAATACTTCCGTTTTAAGCACGATGGCGAAAGCTATATCTTAACCTACAATCCGGCCAATGCCCCGGAGAACAATGCTTTTGTTGAGTTTACCCACCATTTTGCCGGGAAGGGATTAAATGTGCCCTCCATCATTTATACGGATGATGCCATGCAGTTTTATGTGCAGTCAGACCTGGGAGATATTTCCCTTTTTGACCACATCACCAAAGAAGGGTTTTCAGAAAACGTCCTGAATCTTTTCAAGAAAACTTGCAGTTCGTTGGCCAAGTTGCAAATTGAGGGTGGAAACGATCTTGATTATAGCAATTGCATCGCAACAAGGTCTTTTGACAAGCAAGCCATCTATTCCGACCTGCTTTATTTTCTCTATTATTTTGTTCGTGCACTGGATCTTCCATACGACAAAAACCTGCTGCTGAATGATTTTGACATGCTGAGCAGCTACCTCATGCAGGAAGAAAACCAGTACTTCATGCACAGGGATTGTCAGAGCCGCAATGTGATGGTTCGTGATGGTGAGGCTTATTTCATCGATTATCAAGGTGGAATGCAGGGAGCACTGCAATATGACATTGCCTCATTGCTTTGGCAGGCAAGGGCGCAGATGCCTTACGAATGGAGAGATGAATTGGTGGGCTATTATTTTGAGCAAGCCAATGCCTGTCTGAATGGAAAATTAAACAAGAAGGAATTCCTCAACAATTATGATGGATTCGTTTTGATAAGGATGCTCCAAACCCTTGGTGCATATGGATTCCGTGGATTGTTTGAACGGAAGCCCCATTTTATTGCCAGCATTCCTTTTGCCTTGAAGAACCTGAAATGGTTCCTTGAAAATAAAAATTTCCCAATCAGGCTCCCAGCCCTGCAAAAAGTATTGGAGGCCATTGTTGCCGATGATATCATGGCAAGGTTTGAGCCGGTTACTGCCAGCGAAACTTCAAAGCTGACCGTTCACATCAACAGTTTCTCCTACAAAAAAGGTATTCCTGAAGATCAGTTTGGCAATGGTGGCGGATATGTTTTTGATTGTCGCGGTATTTTGAATCCAGGGAGGATTGATGAGTACAAGACCCAGACGGGCAGAGACAAACCTGTGCAGGAATTCCTTCTCCACAAGACCAATATGCCGACTTTCCTGCAACATGTTTTCGGGATGATCGACATTTCCGTGGAGGACTACCTAAAGCGTGATTTTGAGGGTCTGACCATCAGCTTCGGCTGTACCGGTGGACAACACAGGAGTGTGTTTGCTGCAGACAGATTGGCTGCTCACCTCAAGGAAAAATACAAGGTGAAGACTGTTGTTACTCATGTTGAACAAGAGGCCAAACAGTGGAAGAATGATCCTTATTAGTGCAATAGATTCTCTAAGCACCATCAACTAAACGAATATGCACTCCATCAAAGCAATGCTCTTTGCGGCAGGTCTTGGAACAAGGTTAAAACCCTTTACCGAACATCATCCCAAGGCATTGGCTGTTGTCAATGGAAGAACCTTGCTGGAGCGAAACATTGCCTATCTCAATAGTTTTGGTATCCATGATATTGTTATCAATGTTCACCATTTCGCTGATCAGGTCATTGATTTTTTGAAGCGGTATGACAATACCGATGCCCATGTAGTTGTTTCACACGAGGCTGAAGGCCCTTATGAAACTGGCGGTGGGCTTGCTTTTGCTGCTGCTCATTTCAAGGATACTACATTCCCCTTTGTGGTGATGAATGTAGACATGTTGACCAACCTTGATCTTGTTGGGATGATTGATTTCCACAATAAGATCAATCCATTGGCAACGCTGGCGGTAACCAAACGCGAAAGTTCCAGACAGTTTCTTTTTGATGATGAGATGAGACTGGTTGGGTGGAGAAACAACCTGACCGGAGAGACCAAATGGTCTGCGGGTGAAGTGGAGGATGTTCAACCACGGTCTTTTTCAGGAATCCATGTGATCGATCCTGCTATTTTTGGGCTCATGCCTTCCTCTGGAACATTCTCCATTACGGATGTTTATTTGAAGCTGGCCGCCAGTTCCCTGATTGTGGGGTATGACCATACAGGTGACATTATCCTTGATGTGGGCAAACCAGAATCATTGGTCAAGGCAGAGGATTTGTTTCAATAAAAATGTACATTGGTCAAAATTTTATCCCATGATAAAGAAAATATTGATCGCCTTTGCCGTCATTCTCTTGGTCATCCAGTTCATTCGTCCTGAAAAAAACATTGCTGCCGCTCCTTCTAAGGACAATATCGCAACCCATTATGCCACCCCGGACAATGTAAAAAATATCCTCGAGCGTTCTTGCAATGATTGTCATTCCAATACCACAAAATATCCCTGGTATGCATCTATTCAGCCTGTGGGCTGGTGGTTGGCTGATCATGTAAAGGAGGGAAAGTCAGAATTGAACTTCGATGCCTTCATGACCTATAAGCCCAAAAAGTCCCGCCACAAAATGGAGGAAGTAAATGAAATGGTGAAAGAAGGAGAAATGCCCTTGTCCAGTTATACCCTTGTTCACCGTGATGCCAAGCTTTCATTGGAAGACAAGCTTGTACTTGCTGATTGGGCAGTGGCTACCATGAAGGCCATTGAGGCAGAGCACAAGCTGGAGCCTGAGGCAGAAAAGCATTGATGCCTAATCAATCGAATCAAGTTTTTTCTTCCTTGTATTGGTCAAGAAACTCAGCAATGGACTGATCTGTGTTCAATCCCAGTTTTTTCCTAAGTCTATATCGGCTGATTTCAACACCCCTCACGGTGATGTTCATCAACTGTGCAATTTCTTTTGATGCAAGATTCAGTTGCAAGTAGGCGCATACCTTGAGGTCTGTATTGGTCAGTTTGGGAAAATGAGACTTGAGGTTTTTCAGAAAATTGTTGTTGATCTCATCAAAGTGAACTGCAAATTTTTCCCAGCTCGCACTGTTTTTTTCAATGTCATTCAACAGGTGAATTGTTTTTTTGATATCGTGATTTTCATTGGTGTTTTTATAGAGCTTTTGTAGCTCCTCTTTTACTTTTGAAAGCGCATCACTTCTTTCCACCAGTTGCATAGAGGTATCTGCAAGCTCTTTGGTTTTCAGCATGATTTCAGCCTCGAGCTTTTCATTTTTCAACCGGATGATTTCTTTTTCATTTTGTTCTATTTCCAGTTGGTGCTCAATACTCATCTGGCGTTGTTTTTTTTCGTAGATGGATTTCTGGCGCAACAGTTTTTTCTTTTGCCAGTCACTGTATTTTCGTATTCCCAATCCAATGATAACAAGATAAAACAAGTATGCCCAAATGCTTTTGTACCAGGGAGATTGAATGATAAAACTGTAACTGATTTCTTCAGATTCATTGCCCAGGTTATCATGCGCCTTTACGTGAAAGACATAATTACCTGCTGGAAGATTGGTATAGTCCTTTTCTGTTTTGTTGCTCCAGTTGCTCCAATTCTTTTCATATCCTTCAAGCCTGTAACTGTATTCAATATTTTTTTGAAGTCCAAAGCCCGGCGCACTGTATTCGAAATGAAAGGCATTGAAATTGCTTGCCAAGCTGGCGGATGACTTGGGTTTGGCATTTGTTTCTACAACTGGGGAATGCTTAGAATAACCGCCAAATATGGTGCTGTCTGTCTTTCCGATGGCCCTTACATTGCCGAGCACCATATTCAATGCAAGTTTGTTGGCTTTGTATTTTTCGTAGTTGAGGTGGATAACCCCTTTTTCTGATCCAATGAAAATGTTGTTATTGTCGAATGCATAGATATTCTCAAATCCGGAGAGGATTTGTCCTGTGATTTCTGAGAAATAGATGAGCCTGGGTTTTCTAGTGCCACCAGCAAATTCAATCATTCCAATTTTTTTGCCACTACAGAACCATATATTTCCTTGGCTATCTTCGTTCATGTAGCGGACTTCTGTGTTTCCGATAACAGGTTGAAGAAAACTTGAGGGTATGAAGCGGTTCTTTGCAGCATCATATTCATATGCACCGGAATTGGTTCCAAAAATCACCCTGTTTTTTATTTTGAAAACATGGTTGTCTAGTTTGGAGGGAAGTCCATCCTTTTCAGTAAAAAGTTTGCTGCTGTATTTTTTCCCATCAGTACTGATGTTGATCTTGTAGATTCCCCTATAAGGATGTGAAGCCCAAATATTTCCCTCATTGTCTGAAGTCAGGAAACGAAGTGATTCGTAAAGCCCTTCCAAATTTCCCTTGTCGCTGAATTGCCCATTGGCAAAGGACAACATCTTCAGTCCTGAATAGGTTCCTGTCAGGATGTTTTGTGCAGGCGGAACGGGGCTGGTAGGAAGAAAGGTCCATCCCGCATCCCTGCTGATCAATTTTGCCTGATTGCCAATGATATCGAAACATCCGTTGTTGTGCCCCATCAGCAGGTGTTGATTCACCTCTTCAAGACGCCAGACTTGTCCGGAACTATTTCCAACCAGGCTAAAGTTTGACCTCAGAAAGCTCAAGTCTTTGTTCTGGGGTGAGAGATCGGCTGCATAACATCCATCTGAAGAGCCAATGAAGAGCCTGTTGTTGAAAATCTTGGTAGAAAAACCAGCAGACTCGTTTTCTTTGTTGGGCGTGATGTATTTGATGGCTGAGTTGTATGCAATGAAGCTGATTCCATTGTTCAGTCCTGCCCAGAGGTTTTTGTCCCTGTCTATAAATACACTGATGACATTGTTGTTCTGAAGTCCTTCTTTTCTTGATATTTTTTGGATGAATTTACCGTCATTTTTCAGGATCAGGCAGCCTTCAGCTGTAGTAGCAGCTACAAATTCGCCCTTGTTCATCTCAGTTACCTTGAAAAAGTTGAAATCAGATGAAGGCAATTGGAAGCCGCTATTGGTATACAGCGAATCTCTCCTCAAAGTCAAGGACCTTTTGTCATAAGTAAGGATCAGGCTGCTTTCTTTACCAGTTTGAATCATCCCTGAAATGATTGAACCGGACAGGAGTTGATTGTTGGCGGTAGGATGCCATACATTGTTCTGGTAAACGTAAAGCCCGTTATTTTTGTCCTGGGCATACAAGTTGTTGCCCATTTTTTTCATGAACTGCCAGCCGCTGACGGGTGGGTGAAGGGAGATGGCCTTGTTTTTCAGTTCCATGATCATCCTGTCCGATGCCCTGAAAAAGACAGATTCGCCGATGATTTCTATGTCCCAAACATCAGCGAAAGACCTTTCCTTGGCAGGCAAAAGGGTTGTGAGTGAAATATATTTCAGGAATCCCCTCTCATTGGGAATGAAATAGCCCATTTCGCCCTGCCCACCAGCGTAAATGATTCCTTTATCATCAATGGCAATGGAACGCATGATGGTTTTGTTGGGAAGTGGGTGGAGTTTCCAAAAACTGCCATCATAGGTGAGGAGACCCTCATTGTTGGCAAAATACATCCTGCCCTTGCTGTCCTGATCGATGTCCCAGGTCTGGGTGCCGGCCCTGAAATCGTTCTTGTTGAAATTGATGATTTGGGGTATGCCGATGGTATTTTGCCCACTGGTTTGATGAGAGAGTAGAAACAGGGAGGCGAGGATGGGAAGTATTCTCATTTTTATTGACTGATGGCGGTTACTTGAATCTTGTTGAAGGATTACAGCTTCAATTTAAACAAAATTCTTAAACAAATTAAAAACCCAAATTGTTTTGATGTATTGTTGATGTATTTTTTATTTATTGTAAATCAATGGTATATAAATTATTGATGTAGTTGTGTAGTACTACAAAACGATCAGTTGGGTCAACTAATTCTACCTTTACCCCCCCTTTAACGAAGGGTTCATCATTTAAAAAACAAAAACTTGCGTATGGAAAAGGCTCTAAAGAAGTTTGCACTTCTTTCATTTCTCATCATGCTGGGACTCAACTCCTGGTCCCAGGACAAAACTGCCTCTGGTAAGGTAGTAGACCCCTCAGGGCTACCAGTTTCCAAGGCAACCATCCTGGCAAAAGGTACCAAAGCAGGAACGTCTACCAATGAAATGGGTAGTTTTTCTCTTTCAGTTCCATCATCAGCCAAAACAATTGTCATTTCTTCTGTAGGATTTGAATCCAAGGAAGTATCAATTGCATCAGGCATGATGAACATTGTACTGGAGCCCTCTACTTCTAAACTTGATGAGGTGGTTGTTGTAGGATATGGCGTTCAGAAGGTTACCAAAGTCTCTGGAGCAGTTTCAACGGTAAAGGGATCGGATATTGAGAAGTTGAAACCTGTTCGTGCTGAAGATGCACTCCAAGGCCGTGCTTCTGGTGTTACTGTTGTATCCAACGGCTCTCCAGGCGCAAAGCCAACTGTTTTGGTAAGGGGTATTCCTTCTTATACTGGAACTGATCCAGTAGTAGTGGTTGACGGAGCCATCCAGACATTGGATGATTTCAATGCCATCAACCCAGCCGATATCGAATCCATCAACGTACTGAAGGATGCTGCCACAACCGCCATTTATGGTGTGAAGGGTGGTAATGGTGTCATTGTTGTCACCACCAAAGCCGGACGCAAAAACCAGAAAACTGAAATCACCTACAACGGCAACTATGCCATGCAGGAAGTGTTGAACCAAATTGGCGTTTTGAATGCCTCTGAATATGCGGCCATTGTGAACGAGGGAAGTGTAACTTCAGGTGGTTCATTGGTTTTCCCTAACCTTTCTGGTTTGGGTGTTGGAACGAACTGGCAAGACCAGATCTTCAAGCAGGCCCCCATTCAGTCGCATACGGTTGCAGCAAGAGGCGGTAGTGATAAAATGTCTTATTTCCTTTCTGGCGGATACCTTTCCCAGGCCGGAATCGTGGGTGGTGGTGAAAAATCCTTTTTCAACAGGATCAATGCTACCTCTAACCTCAGCTTCGATCTCAGCTCAAAACTCAAGTTCATCACGAATACTACCTATACCAATATAAAAGGTGCTGGTGTTCCTGAAAATACCATCAATTCAGTCATCTCCAACGCACTGAATTTTGATCCTACTGTGCCGGTTTTGAACAATGTGCCCAACACCTACGGTAAGTACAGCACCAGCAAGTACATTCTTTCGGAGATCATCAATCCACTGACCCAGTTGGAGGATACTTATAACAAGAACAATACCAGCAAACTCTATGGTAAGCTGGAATTGCAGTATGATCTGTTGAAAAACCTGAAACTTTCTTCCCGTTTTGGATATACCAATACTGATGTTACCGGAAAGAATTTTACACCACTTTCTTTTTATGGCACCAGTCACATCAATTCTACCATGAATGCTGATGGAACGGCCAAGACAGGTTCACACAACAGTGTGTACGAATACAAGACCAATTATTTCAACTATACGTTTGAAAATTTTGCCAATTATAACTTCAAAGTCGGCCAGAACCACAGCTTCGAAACTGTAGCAGGTTTTTCAATGGCCCGTGTAACAGGTAATTCATTGAATGGCTCCAGGCAGGATGTTCCTTTCAACTCATGGAGTTTTGCTGATATTTCCTCAGCAACTGGTATTGCAACCCTCTCCGGTATTGACCTTGGTTCTTACCAGTATGAAAGAAGAAATCTTTCTTATTTCGGTAGGGTAGATTATGATTTCAAGGATAAATACTTGGTATCTGGAACAGTGAGAAGGGATGGTTCTTTTGCCTTTGGCGACAACAATAAATTTGCTAACTTCTTCTCAGGTTCATTGGGCTGGGTAGTTACCCAGGAAGATTTCTTCAAGGTTGATTTCATTGATTATCTCAAAGTAAGGGGAAGCTATGGCGTTACAGGAAATGAAAACGTGAACCCTCAATACCAAAGGATTTCAACTTTGTTGTATGCATACGGTCTCGGACAGAATGCAGGATATTCTTTTGGCAATGAGCCAACATCTGTTGGTGCTACCATCGCATCTTTCAAGAACGATGACCTCAAATGGGAAGAGCAGGCGCAATTGAATGCCGGTTTTGATATCAGGTTTTTCAACAACAAGTTTTCTTTCAGCGGAGACTATTTCAGGAAAGACATCAGCGGGTTGCTGTTCACACCAACCTTGTCCCTTTATTTGGGTACGGCTTCTTTGCCAACTGCCAATATCGGTACAACCCAAACAAGTGGTGTTGACATGAACCTTGGATACACTGACCAGTTGTCCAAGAATTTCAGGCTTTCTACCAACATCACGTTTACAAAGGCTACCAACTTGGTTACTGAAACCAACAATGGTTTGATCACTGGCGGTGGCTATGGTATACCTTATCAGTCTGTTACCCGTTTTGAAAAAGACAAGGCCCCAGGATATTTTTATGGATTCAAGACAGATGGATTGTTCCAGACCCAGGCCGATGTTGCCAAGCATGCTACACAACCAGGTGCACAAGCTGGAGATATCCGTTTCGTAGACATCAATGGTGACGGTAAAATTGACGGAGATGACAGGACCGACATTGGAAATCCTTTCCCTGATTTTACCATAGGATGGAACCTTACATTGGAGTACAAGGGCTTTGATTTCAACTCCTTTGCATATGCGTCCGTTGGGAATGAAGTTTATCGTGCTTATGAAAGGAACCTGGCCATGACCAACAAGTTCAGGAGTGTATTGGGCCGTTGGACCGGTAGCGGATCAACAAACGATGCTACCACTCCAAGGTATTCATTTATTGATGCCAACAACAATACCAGGGTTTCTGATCGTTATGTAGAGGATGGTTCATTCATCAAAATCAAGAACCTCCAGTTGGGATATAATTTTTCATCTGCAGCCCTTCGCAGAGCCAATATTTCCAAGCTTCGCATTTATGCACAGGCAAGAAATGCCTTCACTTTCACCAAGTACACAGGATTTGATCCTGAGATCTCCGGTGGAATTTTTGACACAGGCATTGACCGTGGTGCATATCCGCAAGCCAGAAGTTTTGCCATAGGACTTGATCTTAAATTCTAATCAAAGAAAAAAGAACAACATGAAAAATATACAATACATCATATCATTGACAGCACTGCTTTTCTTCGGAGCAGGCTGTACAAAGTTTGTGGCATATGATCCGCAAGAGGATTATCAGATTACCGCAAATGATTACCTGAAAACAGCAGATGATTTCAACAAGATGGCCATCGGCGTTTATTCTCCCTTGCAGTGGTTGTACGCCAACCCCGTAATTGGAGATGTGGCATCAGACAACTCAGTATCTGGTGGTGAGAATGCAACAGATGTGGTTGGTCTTCAGCAGATTGATGACTACCAAATCAATCCCAATAATTTTTATCTCTCTGAGGCTTGGAAATCCTGTTATGAAGGCATCAACCGTGCCAATTATCTTCATGAAAACAAGGCAAAGCTTGACTTCGCAGGAAAAGAAGCTTTGTATGGAGAGGTTTATTTCTTGAGGGCATACTATTATTTTGAGTTGGTGAGGATGTTTGGTGACGTTCCCTTGTTCGTTGAAAAGAGGCTGACTGCATCTGATTCAAGAAAATTTGCAAGGGCACCCAAGGCAGATGTGTACAAGCAAATTGAATTGGATTTGAACAATGCCATCAAGGTTTTGCCAGCTGTCAATACACAAAAAGGCAGGGTCACAAGGTATGCTGCACAGGCCTTGCTGGGCAAGGTATTGTTGTACCAGAACAAGTTCGACGCAGCAGCGGCGACTCTTGAAACAGTTGTCAATGGTCCTTTCCAACTGGTAACCAATTTTGGTGACATCTTCCTTCAATCAGGGGAGAACGGACCAGAGTCTGTGTTTGAGATCCAGTACTCCAATATCAGTCCTTTTTATGACTGGTCCAATCCAGGAAGAGGTCAAGGAAATCTCGCAGTGCAAATGTGTGGTGTCCGCAATCTTGCAGGAACCAGTCCTTATGGTCAGGGATGGAGCATCAACCTCCCTACCAAAGATTTGGCAAGCGCTTATGCTGCAGGGGACAAGAGAAAGGCAGTAACCATCCTCGATATTGAGGCCTATAAGACAGCCAATCCAGCATTTAACATCAGCTATTTGGTTGCTCCCTATAAAAATACGGGTCTTTACAACCAGAAATACCACCCAAGAAAGGGCGAAACATCTGGCCAGGTTGAATTGAATTACCTCAACAACTACAGGACCATTCGGTATGCAGATGTATTGCTCATGGCGGCTGAAGCCAATAACAGGGCAACTACACCCAATGATACAAAGGCCCAGGGATATTTGAACAGGGTCAGGGAACGTGCTTTTGGCAACAAGTTGCAAAATATCACATCGACCGGCGCGGCATTGAAGCAGGCCATCTGGGATGAGAGAAGGTTGGAGCTTGCCATGGAAGGTGACAGGTTCTTTGACCTGGTCAGAACTGGCCTTGCTGCCACCAAGATCACAGGGTTCAAAGCCAACAAGAATGAAGTCTTCCCCATTCCTCAACAGGAAGTAGACATATCAGGCCTGACTCAAAATCCAGGATACTGATCTCCTCATCAATAAAAATCATTCAAATGAAAAAGAATACCATATTAATTGCTTCACTGTTGCTGGCGCTCCTTTTTACAGGATGTACCAAGCTGCAATATGATGATGTATCCTTTGTTGAAACGGCTGTTGCACCTACAAAGCTTTCAGCAATGTTCAACATCACCCAAGACAATACAGGACTTGTTACCATTTACCCCAATGGTGAAGGTGTAGCCTATTACAATGTTTATTTCGGTGACGGTACTGCTGCTCCCGTAAAGGTAATGGCAGGGGAAAGCGTTCAGCGCAAATACAAAGAGGGCAACTATGATGTACGTGTTGTCGGTGTTGGTATCACTGGTAAAACTGCTGAAGCCACTCAAAAATTGACCGTGTCTTTCAGGGCTCCCGAGAACATGGAAGTAACCACTTCAGTTGATCCTTCAAGTGCTTTCATGATCAATGTTTCCGCCAAAGCACTTTATGAAACACTGTTCAGAATAACTTGGGGTGATGTGCCCAATGAAGTGCCTACTTCTTTCCTGGAAGGGGAGACCGTTAAACATACCTATGCAAAATCCGGAGATTATACCATCACCGTTGTTGCTTTGAGTGGTGGAGTTGCAACCACAACTGTTACAAAGAAAATCACCATCAAGGTGCCCATTGTTTTGCCGCTTGATTTTGAGACAGTTGGCCAGACATACAGTTTTGTGAATTTCGGTGGTGGAGATGCATCAGTGATTGCCAATCCAAAACCAGGTACGATCAACACTTCCTCTAAGGTTGGTAAAATGGTGAAGAATGCTCCTGAAGTATGGGGAGGTTCATTGATCGGACTCAGCAGCCCTATTGATTTTTCTGTTAACAAGATCATGAGGCTGAAAGTCTATTCTCCAAGGGTTGGTGCAAAAGTGTTGTTGAAAGTTGAAAACGCTGCCAACAATGGAATCTTTTTTGAAAAGGAAGTGGCAACAACAGTTGCCAACGAATGGCAAGACCTGACCTTTGATTTCAGGACAATCAATACTTCAAACTCCTACAACAATGTTGTATTGATTTTTGATCTCGGAACTCCCGGCAATGGATCTTCTAATTTTACTTTTTATTTTGATGACCTGAGGCAAACCAATACCATCGAGGAATTGGGACTGCCCATGAGTTTTGAATCTACCGCATTGAATTATGATTTTGTCAATTTTGGAGGTGCAGGAGCATCAGTGGTGAACAACCCTAACGCATCAGGCATCAACACCAGTTCAAAGGTGGGCAAAATGGTAAAGGGTGCTCCGGAAGTATGGGCAGGGAGCTTTATCAGCCTTGCCAAACCCATCGATTTCTCAACCAAGAAATTCATGAAGGTGAAGGTTCACTCTCCAAGGGTTGGTGCCAAACTCCTGCTCAAAGTAGAGAACCAAACCAATGGTGGAGTTTTCTTTGAAAAAGAAGTGGCTACAACTGTTGCCAATGCATGGGAAGAGCTCACCTTCGATTTCACTGCCATCAACACAGCCAACAGTTACCAGAAAGTGGTTCTCATTTTCGATCTTGGTACTGCAGGTGATGGATCAGCCAACTACACTTATTATTTTGATGACATTTCACAAAGTCTGAAGGCTGATGAGTTGGGCATTCCCTTGAATTTTGAATCATCCACCCTGACCTATGGATTTTTTAATTTTGATGGAGGCAATGCATCTGTTGTGGCCAATCCAAGCAAAACTGGCATCAATACCAGCAACAAAGTGGGCAAGATGGTGAAAGGTCCTGGCGGTCAGGTATGGGGAGGAAGTTTCATTGAATTGGCTTCTCCCATTGATTTCTCTGCTGGCAAAACAGTGAAGGTGAAAGTATTTTCTCCAAAGGTGGGTGCCAAGCTCTTGTTCAAGGTGGAAAACCTTGCCAATGGCGGAATCAATTTTGAGAAAGAGGTTGCCACAACCAAATCAGGACAGTGGGAAGAGCTCAGCTTTGACTACAGCGCCATCAATACATCCAATACATACCAGCGTGTGGTATTGATCTTTGATCTTGGTACTGCAGGTGATGGCTCAGCCAACTTTACCTATTACTTTGATGACATTACAGTAAACTAATCTTCATAAAAGCATTATATGAAACAGCTATTCTTTAAAAACGGACTCTTGGCATTGGCCCTTGCCATTGCACTGGTGGCTTGCCAGAAAACAGAATATGCATTTGGTGATCTTGCCAGCCCTGCTGATCTTACCTTGACTGCAACAGTTGCAGGAGTGGACGCAGCAAATCCAGGCGGAAATGGTTCTGGAGCAGTGGCCATTACAACAACAGCGAGCAAGGTGATTACTTATAAAATTGATTTTGGTGATGGTAAAGTATTGATGGTCCCTTCAGGAACCATCAATTACAAGTATACCACTCCGGGAGTCAATGATTATACCATCACCGTAAGTGCAATTGGCGCAGGCGGCTCAGTATCCAACATCAGCAAAAAAGTAAAAGTTTTTGTTGCATTTGAAATCCCTGCTGAGATCCTGCAAAACCTCACAGGTGGTTCAACAAAAAAATGGATGTGCGACAAGGACGCAGACGGTCATTTTGGTGTAGGTCCCAATGATGGATTCTCGCCCATCTGGTATGCAGCTGGTGCCAATTCCAGGGCTGCTGATGGTTTCTATGATGATGAAATCACTTTTGCCAAAGATGCCAACAACCAAATCACCATGGACGTAGACAACAAGGGCAATACCTTTGTATTGGGCGCTGCCGTTGGCTATTATGGACTTACTGGCGCTGAGGGTCAATATCCGATTGTAACCAAAGGTGTCAAGAAGCTGGCCTTCATGAATGCAACTTCTGCCAGCACACCTGCCAACTCTACCAGGATAGAATTTTCTGTTCCCGGCAATGGTATTGTTTGCATTGGTATGGGAAGCACAAATTATGAGATACTTTCGCTTACGCCAACGACAATGAATCTCCGTACCATCGGAAAGGATGGATTGGCCTGGTACCAGAAACTAAAAGTAAAACCCTAGATGATGAAGTATTTACTGGTGAATTTTGCGGCCATCATTTCTTTGAATGTTTTTGCCTCTTGTAAGAAGGCAGAGACTCCCAAGAATCCTGCGCCTTCCAATATTGTGATCAGCGCAACCGTAAGTTCAGATGGCTCTGGAAATGTTGATTTCAAGGTTACTGCAACCAATGCCGTTACCTATTCATTTGAATTCGGCAATGGAGAAATTCAGGATGTTCCTACCGGTGCTGTTACATACAAATACTCCACTGTGGGGACGATTGATTATACCGTGACCGTAACTGCAAAAAACAGTGCTGGGCTTTCAGCTTCTGCCAAGAAAACAATCTCAGTTACGGTAGTTCCTGTCAAACAGACCCTAGTCTGGTCTGACGAGTTCGACAAGAACGGCGCGCCTGATCCCACAAAATGGGGATATGATATCGGCACTGGAGCAAGCGGCTGGGGCAATAACGAATTGCAATACTATACCAACAGGGTTGAGAATGCTGTAGTAGAAAATGGAATTCTGAAGATAAAGGCTATCAAAGAAAACTTCAGCGGCAGTGCCTATACTTCTGCAAGGTTGCTTTCCAAGGGTAAGTATGAATTCAAATACGGAACAGTTGAGGTCAAGGCAAAGGTTCCTGCTGCCGTAGGAACCTGGCCTGCTGTGTGGATGTTGGGTGCTGATTTTTCTACAGTAGGCTGGCCAGCCTGTGGTGAAACGGATATCCTTGAGCACAGGGGCTCCGAACTCAATACCATCGTGGCAGCATTGCATTATCCTGGCAGGTCTGGAGGCAATCCTGTTAAAGGACAAACCATTGTCCAAAATGCCTCCACTGAATTTCACCTCTACAAATTTGAATGGACCAGCACTTCCATGCAATTTTTTGTAGATGGCAAATTGTTCCATTCAGTAGTCAATTCCCCGGCCATCCCGTACAACAAGAATTTCTTTTTCCTGGTCAATTTGGCCATGGGCGGAGGGTTTGGTGGGCCAGTTGATCCTGCATTCACTAACGCAACCTTTGAGGTAGATTATATCCGCGTTTACCAATAAGATCTTGTAATAACAGTACTGAGTATTTTTTTTCAGCAACACCCTTGGATGATCAGTGTCCAGGGGTGTTTTTGTTTGTAAAATCACTATCTTAATTATCGTTTACCAACTGCACCTACAATAAAATGATCATCACGATGAACTATAGGAAAATTTTTTTTCTGGGTATGCTGTTGTTTACCATGTTGAACAGCAGTGCCCAATCCAGCCCAGAATGGAAAATGATTCATCCGGGAGTCTGGAAAGCAGTTATTGGCAAACCTGATGTCATGTCCTTACTTTCCGTTGCCGATGTTCGTCCCAATCTGGATGCTATGGCAAAATTACCAATCGGAAAATTTCCATTGCCCCAAGGAGAAATCAGCATGACAGTTGTTGATCACAAGACCTATCTCAGGTTCCCTTTGGTAAAAGGGGAACAGCTTTATGGCCTAGGGCTCAATTTTAAAAACGTCAACCAGCGAGGAAAAATTTTCAACCTCCATGTTGATCATTACAATGGTGAAGACAATGGCCGCACACATGCACCTGTGCCCTTTTATGTTTCCTCCAACGGATATGGTGTGTTGATTGATGCTGCCCGTTACATCACGGTCTATGCTGGTACTGGTGTAAGAACAGATACCAAGAATCCTCCTGAATTGCTGGACCGCAATACTAGCAAGAATTGGAGCGCACATCCCTATTCAGATGCTGTGGAAATGCTTGTTCCTGCAGATGGTGTTGCTGTTTATGTATTTGAAGGACCCACACCCATGCAGGTGGTGCAACGCTATAACCTCATGAATGGTGGTGGATACCTGCCTCCCAAATGGGGGCTGGGTTTTACGCAACGTGTCCCGACTTTGTATTCTCAAACAGATATTTTAAGGGAAGTGCAGCAGTTCAAGGAGCATGCATTTCCGCTTGATTTTATTGGTGTTGAACCCGGTTGGCAGAGCATGGCCTATCCCTGTACTTTTGAGTGGGATAAAACCCGTTTCCCGAATCCCAAATCTTTCATTGATTCACTTTCGGCGCAGGGGATACGTTCTAATCTTTGGATGAATCCTTATGTGTCTCCAATTGGATCTCTCTATCCCAAGCTGAAAAACTTGTCTGCTTCACATACTGTCTGGAATGGAATCATTCCCGATATAACCATGCCCAAAACCCAGCAGATCCTCAAGGATCATTTCATCAAGGAACATCTTACCCTTGGCGTCAGTGGCTACAAGATGGATGAAACAGATGGCTATGACAGCTGGCTGTGGCCGGATGTGACTACCTTCCCTTCAGGATATTCGGCAGAGCAGATGCGCCAAATCTATGGACTGAAAATGCAGCGGATGACAGCAAGTTGGTTCAAGGAAATGAACAAACGAACCTTTGGCTTGACGAGGGCTTCCAATGCCGGTAGCAGCGGTCTGCCATATGTTATCTACAATGATTATTACAACCACAAGGATTTTATCACAGCGCTGGTCAACAGCAGTTTTATTGGGGTCATGTGGACGCCCGAGGTTAGGGCATCAAAGACTGCGGAAGAGTGGGTCAGGAGAATCCAATCAGTTTGTTTTTCTCCGATGGCCATGTTGAATGCATGGGCTGATGGCACCAAGCCCTGGTCTTTCCCTGAAGTGGAGAAAGCAGTGCAGGATGTTGCCCAGTTGAGGATGCAATTGCTGCCCTATATCTACAATTGTTTTGCACAGTACCATTTTGAAGGGAAGCCACCGTTTCGCTCCATGCAATTGGTTGAAGGATTTGGTTTTTCTTCAACTGTATCAGCTGGAAAATTGGATGCAACTGCAAATCCATATGCTGTCAAAAAACGAGTAGACATCAAAGATCAATACATGATGGGTGACCACATCATCGTGGCACCCATGTTTGCAGGTGAAACGACCAGAACGGTTTATTTTCCTGAGGGCAAATGGTATGATTTTTATACAGGGGAATTCGCCGGAGAAAACCAGCAATTGGTCATTACAGCATCTCTCGATAAAATTCCTTTGTTTGTAAGAGATGGAGGAATCATTCCCATGGTGCCGCCCCATTTTCATGCTCCTGCTCCAGGCGAGAAATTGGCTTTGGAAATCAGGCATTATGGCAAGATGTCCGCCACTGCTGAGCTATATGATGATGATGGGATTTCTTTTGACTACGAGAAAGGGATGAATTCCAGAACAAAATTGATTGTATCAAGGAATGAAAAAGGTGAACTGAAAGGAGAAATGATCAGGAAATCCACTGACAAGGTTTTTTCCTACAAGGAGGATGTGGTGTGGAAGTTCATGACGGCGAAGTAACCGTCGATGAAGGTTTTGGGTTAGGCTTCATCAGATTCGTCCATCCACTCGTCTGTGTCAGGAATATCTGTGTTTGATTTTTTTGCCTTTTTTGAGACAGCCTTGCCTGCGATAACAATCACGATTTCTCCCCTGACTCCTTTTGCTTCAAAATGATCGTGCACTTCCTTGATGGTGCCCCTGTAGTTTTCTTCAAATTTTTTGCTGAGCTCTCTTGAAACTGAGCATTGGCGGTCTTCTCCAAAATATTCTCCCAATTGTTTCAGTGTTTTGACAAGCCTGACTGGAGATTCATACAGGACAATCGTCCTTGTTTCATTGGCCAATGCAGTTAACAGCGTTTGCCTTCCTTTTTTCAGTGGAAGAAAACCCTCGAAACAAAAACTATCTGTTGGAAGTCCACTGTTGACAAGGGCAGGTACAAAAGCAGTAGCGCCAGGAAGGCATTCAACCCTGATCTTGTTTTGTATGCATTCTCTGACAATATAAAAGGCAGGGTCTGAAATGCCCGGTGTTCCTGCATCGGTAAGGAGGGCCATGGTTTTTCCTGCCAGCATGTCCTCCACAAGTCTTTGTGTAATCTTGTGTTCGTTGTGTTGGTGATAGGGGAGCATCCCCTTGCTGATGCCATAATGTTTGAGCAGAACACCTGAAGTACGGGTATCTTCTGCAAGGATCGTGTCCACTTCATTCAACACCGTGACAGCCCGGTAGGTCATGTCTGCAAGATTGCCTATCGGTGTGGGAACGATGTACAGCATAAGGGCCTTTTAAATTGATGGGGACGATCGGTCTCCTAAAGAATGCTAATCTCAAAATGCTCCATCACCTGGTTGGCCAGAAGTTTGGTAGCCGCTTCTTCAGCAATTTGTTTGGCAGAAGCTTCGTCGGCTGCTTCAACCTGCAATGTGATCCTTTTTCCAATTCTCACATCCTGTACATTATTCAATCCGAGATTGTGCAAGCCACCCAAAACAGCTTTTCCTTGGGGATCCAGCAGGTCTTTCAGGGGCATTACATTGATCGCAACGTTATAGGTCATTTGATCTGATTTTTGAAAAGCAAAGATACTAGAATATAGGAGATGAAAATGGCAGGAATTGAAAGCCATCCCAACAAGGCGATGCAAACTGCTGAAATGGCCAGCAGAATATACCTTGATTTGTTATCAGAGAAGGAGAATGATTTGAATTTCAGGTTGAGCAGGCTCAGCTTTGACACCATCAACCAGGGGATGACCATACAAGTGGTATAGAGCACCCATTGGTTGAGCAAAACGGGTTGAATACCTAACGGGTTGTACAAAAGCAATAATGGGAATGAGGCCACGAGCAATCCAGCTGCTGGCGTGGGAAGGCCTTCGAAATGATTTTTTTGCGTAGTATCAAGGTTGAACCTTGCCAGTCTCCAGGCAGCCGCCATGGGAAAGAGGATGCAAGGCAGCAACCAGTAAACGGGTGTTTCCAATCCATCAGGCTGCTGTGCAAAAGAGATGCGCAAGAGTTGAAAAAGGATCAGTCCGGGAGCAACACCAAAAGAAACCACATCTGCCAGCGAATCCAGTTGCTTACCCATTTCAGAGGTGGCCTTGAAAAGCCTTGCAACAAAGCCATCCAAAAAATCAATCACTGCAGCCAGCCCTATAAAAATGGAAGCCCACCAAATTTTCTCAGGCAGGTAAATCTTCCACTCTCCACCCTGCAAGTTGAGGATGGTTTCCCCGGTCTGTAAGGTGAGGATGATGGCGATGAATCCTGCCACGAGGTTCAACAGGGTGAATATATTGGGGATTTGTTTCATGCTGGTGGTTGGGTTGGTAAAGGTTGAACTAAAAGGATGTTTGATTTCTTTATTTTCCTTTCATCAAACTTTCAATTTCCTCCGCCTTGATCGGTATATTTTTGAAGAGGTCCTTGTTGCCCGTTTTGGTGATCCAGATATTGTTTTCGATCCTCACGCCCATTTGCTCTTCTTCAATGTAGATGCCGGGTTCAACGGTGAACACCATGCCAGCCTTGATGGGTTCAGTTTTGGTACCAAGGTCATGGACATCGATTCCCAAATGATGCGATATGCCATGGTAAAGATATTTTCTATAAGCACGGTTATCTGGCGTTTCATTCTTGACATCTGCCTTGCTGATCAGGCCAATTTTCAGGAAAGTCTTGCTTGCCTCATCGCCAACCATGTCAGTGTATTTTAAAATCGTGATGCCCGGTTTCAAAAGGCTTTTGGCATAGTCATGCAAATGTAAACAGGCATTGTACACCTCTTTTTGCCTTTTTGTAAATTTTCCATTCACAGGCACTGTCCTGGTAAGGTCTGCACAATATCCGCCGAACTCTGCGCCAAAATCCATCAACACCAATTCTCCATCCTTGCATTGCTGGTTGTTGGCAATATAATGCAGGGTCCTTGCCCTGTCGCCGCTAGCTATAATAGAAGTATAGGCTGGCCCTGCAGAACGATTAGACAAGAACTCATGGTAAATTTCAGCTTCGATCTGATTTTCCCAAACACCTGGCTTGATGAACTTCAGCAACCTCCTGAATGTTTTTTCTGTGATGTCGATGGCCTGCTGCAACACTGCCACTTCAAGGGGTGATTTGATTGCCCTCAGGTCGCGCATGATCCTGGCAGCCCTTTTGTAATTGTGCAAGGGATATCTGTTGCGCATTTCCTGTGCAAAACGGTAATCACGCACAGCCAGCAGGTTAGCCTTTCTGTCGTTTTCGTTTGTGTTCAGGTAGATGTTATCCGCCAGGTGAATCATGGGCTGGAGCAGGCCGTCCAGGGTGTCCAGCCAAACGATGGTTTCAATGCCTGAGAGGGCAGTGGCCTCTGGCGCACGGTGTCTTTTTCCGTCCCATTTTTCCTTCAGCTCATTGGGTCTTACCAGCACGAGCACTTCCCTGTATTTTTTGTCAGGATTTCCTGGGAAAAGGATCAGCATGGAGTCTTCCTGCTTGATGCCTGTAAGCCAGTACAGGTCTGTGTTCTGCTTGAAGGGATACAGGGCATCTCCATTGCTGGGAATCTCATCATTGCTGTTGAAAATGGCGATGCTGTTTTTCTCCATCTGCGCAACAAAACGTTTTCTGTTGTCGATGAAGATCTGAGGGTTGATGGTTTCTGCGTACATGGTATAAATTGAATAGATTCTAAATGTGTTTGATGTTAATGTTTCACAAGTTACAACAACATTGCAAACCATCCCTCAACCTCCACAACTCACAACGCCCCTTCATCCGCGAAACTGAAATAGCCCTCGGTGCTCACAATGATGTGGTCCAAGACTTGGATGTCAAAATACCTGGCGGCATGCCGGATCTTGCTGGTCAGTTCCTCATCCGCTCTCGAAGGCCTGAGGTTACCAGAAGGGTGGTTGTGGCAAAGGATGATGCTGACGGCATCTTCTTCGAGTGCTTTTTTCAGGATGATCCTGGGGTCTGCAACGGTTCCGGTCATCCCGCCAGAACTGATGATCTCAAAATGCCTGATTCTGTTTGCCCTGTTCAAAAAAAGCACTGCAAATACCTCGTGCGGAAGATCCATCAGTTTTGCCTGAAGGAATTTCGCCACAGAGGCGCTACCCGTAACAACAGTTGATTTCAGGTTTTCGGCACCCATGCGTCTTCTGCCCAGCTCCATTGCGGCCTGAATCGCAATCGCTTTGGCCATGCCAATTCCCTTGGTTTTCATCAGTTCCCGGGTCGACATTCTCGCCAGGTCGGCAAGCCTGTTGCTGCTCCTGTCTACCAGTTCCTGGGCCAGCTCCATGGCAGATTTTTCTTTTGTGCCGTTCTGGATCAGGATGGTCAACAATTCTGTCTCAGTTAGTTGCGCGGCCCCCTTGTTCCTCAGTTTCTCTCTCGGTTGGTCCTCACTGGGCCAGTGTTTGATTTGTTTCATTTTACTGTTTTTTATCATTTTCCACAATCCTCTAACATCTCAGCCTGTTCGTCCAAAGGCTGTAATCATTTTGTTATCTTCGCGGTACAATTTTATATATGCAACGTGTTGGTCCATCTTGTAAGATTTTTTCCGGAACAAGTTCTGAATACCTGGCCGAAAAAATCGCTGCCGCCAATGGGGGCACTCTAGGTAAAATCAGCATCCAGAAGTTCAGTGACGGCGAAATCCAGCCAATTTTCCTCGAAAGTATACGAGGAGATTATGTTTTCCTCGTGCAAAGCACGTTTGCACCGGGGGATAATCTCTTGGAATTGCTGTTAATGATCGATGCAGCGAAGCGTGCTTCTGCGTATAAGATCATCGCCGTAATGCCCTATTACGGGTATGCAAGGCAGGACCGCAAGGACAAACCAAGGGTGGCCATCGGGTCAAAAATGGTAGCCAACATCCTTACTGCAGCCGGTGCAGACCGGGTGATTACCATGGATTTACATGCGCCACAGATTCAGGGCTACTTTGATATCCCCGTAGACCACCTCGACAGCTCAGCAATTTTTATCCCTTATATACGCGATCTTCAGCTTGAAAACCTTACCTTTGCCGCCCCCGACGTGGGATCTGCCAACAGGATACGTGAAATGGCAAGCTATTTTAACGTGGAAATGGTGATTTGCGACAAGCACAGGAAGCGTGCAAATGAGATCGCCAGCATGGTCGTAATAGGGGAAGTGGCAGACAGGGATGTGGTCTTGATAGACGATATCTGCGACACCGCAGGAACACTTACCAAAGCAGCCAAATTGTTGAAAGACAAGGGTGCCAGAAGTGTGAGAGCCTTGTGTACGCATCCAGTATTGAGTGGCAATGCCTACGCGAATATTGAGAACAGTGTGTTGGAAGAATTGGTGGTTTGTGATACGATACCTTTGCGCGGAACATCATCCAAGTTGAAGGTATTGAGTGTTTCATCGCTGTTTGCGTCTGCCATCAAGAACGCCTATGAAAACCAGAGCATTACCAGTTTGTTCGTTCATTCACAACTGAAGAACAAATAGGGCTCACAAAACAGTCATTTTTTAAACACAATACAATGAAGACGATTACAATCGAAGGACAATTGAGGACCGAAACTGGCAAAACAGCCACCCGCCGGTTGCGCTCTCAAGACCTGGTACCTGGTGTAATTTACGGGGGTGCACAAGAGGTTAACTTTGCAGTCAAATCACTTGCCCTGAAGCCATTCATCTACACTCCAGATTTCCAGTTGGTGGAAATGAAGGTTGATGGCAAATCTTACACCTGCATTTTGAAAGACTTGCAATTCAACAAGGTATCAGACAAACTTACGCACCTTGACCTGCTTGAGCTGGTAGAGGGCAAAAAGGTTAGTGCTACCATTCCCTTGAAATTTACCGGTACTGCTGCTGGTGTGAAAGCGGGTGGAAAGCTTGAGATCAGGCTCAAGTCTGTAAAGCTCAAGACATATCCTAAATACCTCAGGGAAAACATTGAAGTTGACCTCACCAACCTGGAGCTCAATGGCAATATCCGTGTTCAGGACATCTCTGCTGAAAACATGGAGATCATGAATTCTCCACGTATTCCGATTGCATCAGTGACCATGACGCGTCAGCTGAAGCAAGAAGAAGCAGCGGCTCCTGCAAAAGGAAAAAAATAAGCCCAAAAGTTTTACTTTACAGCCCCTTGATTCTATCTTGGGGCTTTTTTTATGGATAAATTTCTAATTGTTGGTCTTGGCAATATCGGATTCGAGTATGAACATACCCGACACAATATTGGTTTTGACATCCTCGACCATTTTGTGGCCAAGCACAAAGGAACATTTTCCATGGATCGGTTGGCTTTTAAGTCAGAAATCAGCCTGAAAGGAAAAAAAATTATCTGTATCAAGCCCACAACGTACATGAATTTGAGTGGTAAAGCCGTCAAATACTGGTTGGAAAAGGAAAATATCGACATCAGCAGAATGTTCGTGTTGGTAGATGAGTTGTCTGTTCCGCTCAACAAGATAAAAATCAAGCCTTCAGGAAGCGATGGTGGCCACAATGGGCTCAAGAGCATCCAGGAATTGATGGGAACTACTCAATATGCCAGATTAAGGTTTGGTATAGGGAATGATTTTCCCAGAGGGCGGCAGGTGGAGCATGTGCTGGGAAAGTGGGACAAAAAAGAGGAAATCCTGGTGTCGCTCAAGCTGGAAAGGTCTTCTCAGGCCATTGAAGAATTTGTGTTGACAGGCCTTGAACGAACCATGGCGGCGGTAAACCACCTTGATTTTTAAAAGACTGCAGCCAGCAACAATCCAATATCAATGACAAATCAAACATATCAACCTTACCTAAATAGTGAAGACATGAAATTTCTATGTATCGGACGCAACTATGCAGAGCATGCCAAGGAGCTTGGCAATGAAGTGCCAGATGAACCGGTGATTTTCATCAAGCCCAAAAGCGCTTTGCTTCAAACCAATAGTCCTTTCTATTATCCAGAATTCACCAATGAATTGCATTATGAATGTGAGGTGGTGTTGAGGATATGCAAGAATGGCAAATACCTGCAGGAGAGTACTGCCAGCAAATATTATGATGCCATTTCAGTAGGGATCGATTTCACCGCCCGGGACATACAGGCCGAATTGAAGAAAAAAGGCCTTCCCTGGGAAAAAGCAAAGGCCTGGGACAATTCAGCAGTGCTGGGTAAATGGTCTCCCATACCAGCAAATTTTGATAAAAACAATGTTCAGTTTTCCATGAAAAAAAATGGGGAATTGGTTCAAAGTGGCCATACAAAAGACATGATCCACAATTTTGACAAGATCATTTCACATGTTTCCAACTATTTCTCCCTGAACATTGGTGATGTCATTTTCACTGGAACACCTGCGGGTGTTGGAGAATGTGTGGTGGGCGATGAATTGGAAGGCTTTCTTGGTGCTGATTCCATGTTCAAGTTGACCATTCAATAATTTGCTTTTTCACAGGGATTGCTTTTCTTTTTTGACCAGTGAATGGATCTGATCATAATCTTGCGTAGATTAGGTCATGAAAATCTCATTCCACGGCGCTGCCAGATGTGTGACAGGTTCCAAACACCTGCTCACCCTTGATTCCGGGAAAAAAATTCTTTTGGATTGCGGCATGTTTCAGGGCATGGGCAAGGAAACGGATGCATTGAACCGCCACTGGGGGTTTGATCCCCGAGAGGTTGATTACCTGGTGCTCTCACATGCCCACATTGACCATAGCGGATTGATTCCTAAACTGGTGAGCGATGGATTCAAAGGCAAAATATTTGCAACGCCAGCAACGCGAGAGCTTACAGCCGTCTTGCTAGAAGATTCAGCTGGCATTCAGGAAGACGATATCAAGTATACCAACAAGAAACGAAAAGCAGCTGGCTTGCCACTGCTGAAACCCTTGTACACCACTGAGGAGGCGCACAAGGCGATGGATCAGTTCCGGGTTGTTGATTATGGCAGCTGGTTTACTATCGAAGAGGGGATCGAACTCCAATACACGGATGCAGGGCACATCATCGGCAGTGCCGCTGTTCATCTCCGTATAACGGCAGCAGGAAAGCCGCAACAAATCACTTTCAGCGGAGACGTTGGCAGGTACCGGGATGCCATCCTTAAGTCACCCGCTACTTTCTCTCAGGCAGATATCATCATCATAGAATCTACTTATGGCAATTCATTGCACGATCTTCATCAGCCTACTCCTGATAAGTTGTTGGAATGGATTGAAAAAACTTGCATCAAAAAGAAAGGCAAACTCATCATTCCCGCATTCAGTGTTGGCAGAACACAGGAGTTGCTGTTTGCACTGAACCAACTGGAGCTGGAAAGAAGGTTGCCGGAGGTTGATTATTTTGTAGACAGTCCGCTCAGCGTTCATGCAACTGAGATTGTGAAAAAGTATCCGCAAGACTTCAACAACAGGATCCGCAAGGTTTTGGAAAATGACGATGATCCTTTCAAGTTCGCTGGTTTGGAATTCGTTAAAACCGTTGATGAATCCAAGCTGCTCAACTTCAGGAGTGAGCCTTGCGTGATCATTTCTGCCAGTGGGATGGCAGATGCTGGTAGGGTGAAGCACCATATCAGCAACAACATTGAAAACTCCCGTAACAGCATCTTGATGACAGGCTACTGTGAACCCCACTCACTGGGAGCAAGGCTTCAGTCTGGAAGAAAAGAGGTTAATATTTACGGGGTAGCACATGAAATTCATGCAGAGATTGGAAGCATCAGGAGTATGAGTGCGCATGGTGATTATGAGGACTTGTCACAATTCCTGTCTTGCCAGGATGTTTCAAAAGTGAAAAAACTTTTCCTTGTGCATGGAGAATACGATGTCCAAATTGACTTCCGTGAAAGGTTGATCAGAAAAGGGTTTACAGATGTAGAAATTCCTGAATTGCACCAAGAGTTGGGTTTGGGCTAAACGATGGATTATTGGCTTGTATTAACTGATATTACCAGTCACCACCTGCACCGCCACCGCCAAAACTGCCCCCGCCAAAGCCGCCAAATCCGCCACCACTGCTACCGCCGCCGCCAAAACTGCTGCTGCCGGTGGGGAAGAAGAGCAATCCACTTGCACCACCACCGCCACCGCGCCTGCGGAATATGCTGAGAAGAATAATCACGATGAGGATAATGAAAATCCCTGGAACACTTTTTTTGCCGCTACCTTTTCTTCTACCATAATTTTCAGGAGCGTTGTACTCTCCTTTGGTCGCAGCAATAATGGCATCAGTACCTTCGTCCAATCCTCTGTAAAAATCACTGCCCTTGAAATTGGGTTTGATTTCATTTTCAATGATTCTCTTTGCGAGGATATCAGGCAACGCCCCCTCGAGTCCATAACCGGTTGCAATCCAGATTTTCCTGTCATTCTTTGCTACTAGCAACAAGATGCCATTGTTGAATTCCTTGTTGCCGATTCCCCAGGCCCTGCCCAATGCTACAGCATAATCTGCAATGTCCCTGTCGCCGGTTGTTTCAACCAGCACAACAGCAATTTGCGTGGAGGTTGAATCATCAAACGCCACTAGTTTTTGTTCAAGTGCCTCTTTCTGGTCTGCTGCAAGGGTATTGGTATAGTCAACAACCAATTTCTGCGGAACAGGTTTGGCAGGAAGTTCCTTTTCAATCTGCGCATTCGCGGAGAGGGAAACGATAGTAAGGATGAGGAGAAGAAATCTTTTTGTCATTTGCCAAACACTATCCCATCGGACAGCTCGTTTTTATCATCACTGGTATAAGGGAAGTTGCTTTTCAATGCTTCACCAACATCTGCAATCATATGACAGATGCCGTCTACAAATTGATGCTGTTTGAACTCTGCTACGATTGCTTTGATTTCATTGTTCCAGAAATCTTGTCCAAGTCTTTGATGGATTCCTTCGTCTCCTAAAATGGCCAATTGCCTGTCTTTCATGGCGAAGTAAAGCAGAACTGCGTTCCTGTCTTTGGTCTTCATCATTTCCAGCTGAACGAACAGTTCCTTGGCCCTGTCCAAAGGATCAACCATTTTACAATGGCTTTCTACAAAGAGTCTTACTTCTCCGCTGGTTTGTTTTTCAGCAGAACGGATGGCTTCCACCATCCGTTCCTCTTCTTCCTTAGAGAAAAAAGCTTTTTGTTTTCTTGCAAATATGTTCAACAGATTCACAATGATTATTTATTGAAGTCAACTGTTGGTGCTTTTTCTGCACCTGCCTCTGCAGCAAAGAATCCTTTTTCTTTGAATCCGAACATGCCGCTGAACAAGACCATTGGGAATTTCTTCACGCTGGTATTGTACTCCTGCACTGCACTGTTGAAATCGTTTCTGGAAACCTTGATGCGGTTTTCGGTTCCCTCCAATTGTGCCTGAAGATCCCTGAAAGCATCTGTAGCTTTGAGCTCAGGATATTTTTCCATGGTGACCAACAGCCTTCCAATGGCACCACTCAACTGGCTTTGGGCTTTCTGGAATTCAGCTACCTTTTCAGGGCTGAGGTTGGTTACATCAATCTTGGTTTGGGTAGCTTGTGCCCTTGCATTGACAACAGCTTCAAGGGTGCTTTTTTCAAAGTCTGCTGCCCCTTTTACGGTATTCACGAGATTGGGGATCAGGTCAGATCTTCTTTGATAATCACTTTCTACGTTGGCCCACTTTCCTTTTACATTCTGGTCCATCTGAACAAGACCATTGTAGCCACTGCAGCCACAACCACCCAGCAAAAGAATAAGACCTCCGATTACGATAAGAACAATGTTACGCGTGCTCATTTTTATTTTTAATTAGGTTAATGCTTAAAGATAGCGGAATTGGACAAAAGGTTGCATCCAATTTCGCCAATTTCTGTTAAAACGTTATTTCTTGATGGCAGCGATGCCGGGCAACTCTTTTCCCTCAAAAAATTCCAACATGGCACCGCCTCCGGTGGAGACATAGCTTACCTTGTCGTTGAACCCGAACTGGTTGACTGCCGCAACACTGTCTCCACCACCCACAAGCGAGAATGCTCCTTTCTGGGTAGCTGCAGCCACTGCCTCAGCAATTGTTTTGGTGCCAACCTGGAATTTCTCCATTTCAAAGACGCCCATGGGGCCATTCCACAAGATGGTCTTGCTGCGCAGGATCACCTCACTGAAATCTGCCCTGGCCTGGGTGCCAATATCAAGGCCCATCCATCCTGCAGGAATTTCACCGCTGTTGCAGTTGGAGGTATTGGCATCGGCTGCAAACTTGTCTGCAATGGTGCTGTCAATAGGCAAATGAATATTAACTCCCTTTGATTTGGCTTTTTCAAGAAGGGAGGAGGCCAAGGTCAGGCGGTCATCCTCACAAAGAGAGTTTCCAATGTCTTTTCCCTGTGCTTTCCAGAATGTATAGGCCATTCCTCCACCAATGATGATGTCGGTGGCTTTTTCGAGCAGATTTTCTATGATCAGAATCTTATCAGATACCTTGGCACCACCGATGATGGCAGTGAAGGGCTTTTCAGATTGCAGCAATACCTTTTCAGCACTGGACACTTCACCTTCCATCAAAAGACCAAACATTTTCTTGTCTGCATCAAAGAAATCTGCAATGATGGCTGTAGACGCATGTGCCCGGTGAGCTGTACCAAAGGCATCATTGATGTATACATCTCCCAATTTGCTCAATTGCTCAGCAAATCCCATGTCGCCTTTTTCCTCTTCCTTGTGGAAGCGAAGGTTTTCCAGCAGCAATACATCACCATTCTGGAGCTTGGCAGCTGCATTGGTTGCAGCTTCTCCAATACAGTCTGATGCAAAAAACACTTCAGGCGCTTCACCAAGAAGTTTTTGTAAATGCTGTACAAGATGGATCAGCGAATATTTTTTCTCTGGGCCATCTTTTGGCCTTCCAAAATGACTCATCAAAATCACAGATCCACCATCTTGTAGCACTTTCTGAATGGTAGGGATGGCAGCGCGCATGCGGGTATCATCCGTGATCTGGAAGTTCTCATTGAGGGGAACATTGAAGTCAACACGGATGAGGGCTTTCTTCCCTCCAAAATTGAATTGGCTGAATTTGCTCATGTGGTAGCTATTTTAAAAAAGAAACCCGGCAGGATGTTCTGCCGGGTTGTATAATCGAATTGAATTACTTGGATATCAATTGTGCAAAATAATGAACGGTGCGAACAAGCTGGCTCACGTAGCTCATCTCGTTGTCATACCAACTCACGGTTCTCACCATTTGGTTGTCTCCGACAGTTTGTACCTTGGTTTGTGTGGCATCAAACAAAGAGCCGAAGCGAATGCCAACTACATCACCAGAAACAATTTCATCTTCTGTATAGCCATAGCTTTCGTTTGCAGCAGCTTTCATGGCAGCGTTGATTTCTTCTGCAGTGGTCTTTTTGGCCAGCATCACAGTCAACTCAGTCAATGAACCGGTAAGGGTAGGGACACGCTGGGCAGTACCGTCAAGCTTTCCTTTCAGTGAAGGAAGTACAAGTCCGATGGCTTTTGCCGCACCGGTGCTGTTGGGAACAATGTTCTGCGCTGCAGCACGGGCCCTGCGGAGATCATTCTTTGGATGAGGAGCATCTTGTGTGTTCTGATCATTGGTATAGGCATGAACAGTAGTCATGAGACCAGTCAGGATGCCAAATTGCTCTTCCAACACCTTGGCCATTGGCGCCAGGCAGTTGGTGGTGCAAGATGCACAGCTGATGATGGTTTCAGAACCGTCCAGTATTTCATGGTTGGTGTTGAAGACGATGGTCTTCAAATCTCCGGTGGCAGGAGCAGATATAACAACTTTTTTCGCGCCGGCAGTGATGTGGGCAGCAGCCTTGTCCTTGTCGGTGAAGAAACCGGTACATTCCAAAACCACATCCACTTCATGGGATGCCCATGGAATTTGGGCGGGGTCCCTTTGTGCATATATTTTTACCTCATGGCCATTTACAATGATTGAGTTGTCTGTTGATTGAACATCCTGCTCAAAACGTCCTTGGGCAGTATCATATTTGAGGAGATGGGCCAAAACTTTGGGGCTGGTAAGATCGTTGATGGCAACGATATCAATGCCTTCCATGTTGAATATCTGGCGGTAAACAAGGCGTCCTATTCTTCCAAATCCATTGATTGCTACTTTTACTGTGCTCATGTTGGTTGCTTTTTGACTTATTTGAGTTGCAAATGTAAGAACTATTCATTTTTTTTTGTCATAATTGCATAAGAACTTATCTTTGCACTCCTAAAACGAAAACGGCCCGTTGGTCAATCGGTTAAGACGCCTCCCTTTCACGGAGGAATGAGGGGTTCGATTCCCCTACGGGCTACTAAAAGTGAAAATCGGTCAATCTTATCAGGTTGACCGATTTTTTTTGACCCTGTTTTGCAAGTCAAAGTTCATCACCTGAAAATGATTTGCTTTCTTATGCATTAGCTAAGTTTATTCAAAAAACATTTTGTCTTGGATATACTGCTTGAGAATCCCTAAAAAGAGTTGCCGCATTTGAAGATCTTCCGTTAAAACAATTTCATTGAAGACTCTCTTGGATTCAATCTTCCATTTAGTACAACTGTTTGCGGTACGAAAATTCCTTTTGATTCAATTTGTTCCAGCAGCAACCTTGCTGCTGTTTGGCCAATTTCAAAGGTGGGCTGTGCTACGCTGGTAAGGGGCGGATCAATCAATTCGGCAATTTTAGATTCAGTAAATCCAACCAGCGCAACATCTCCAGGAATTTTTAATCCATGCTTTTTGAGTGATTTCATGGCCCCGATTGCTGTTTGGTCGTTGACTGCAAAGATGGCGTCTGGTAGATTGTTTTCGGAAATGAGCTCATCCATCACTTTCTCGCCATCTGATATCATCAGACCTGTAGGTATGATGTTTTTCTCATTCACTTTTATTTTGTGTTTCTTGTGCGCATCGATAAAACCATTTTTCCTGTTTTGTGTAAACATCATCCCTGCAGGTCCGGTAAAATGAAAGATTTTTTTGTAGCCCTGATAGATTAAATGCTCTGTAGCAAAAAAAGCCCATTTGTAATCATCAATAATCACTTTTGAAGTTTCCAAATCATTGGAGACCCTGTTGAAAATAACAAGGGGAAAACCTTTGTCAATCAAACTTTTGAGGTAGTCAACATTTTTTGATTCCAGTGTGAGTGAAATGATCATCCCGTCAACCATGTTGTTTTCCATGGTTTTGATGTTCTCAATTTCAGCCTGGTAGGACTCACCGGATTGCATAATAAGGATCTGGTAGCCTTTTTTTAAGAATACATCCTGAATGCCCATGATTACTTCAGGGAAAAATGAATTGATGAATTCTGGGACGATGACACCAATTTGATTTGTACACTGTTTGAGCAAACTCTTGGCAATGGGGTTAGGGGAATATCCCATTTCCTTTGCTGTCGCCAATATTAAATCACGCTTTTCTTTTCTGATATCATATTTATCATTGAATGCGCGCGAGACCGTGGACACAGAGCAATTCACGCGTTTTGCCACATCCTTAATGGTAACATGTTTCATGGAATGAGGTTGATGTTTCGAGTAAAATTTGAATGAATATAGGCAAGTTTTCGGAAACGTTTCCGAAATATGAAAACGTTTTCGGAAACGTTTCCGAAATATTCGAAAGCCAAATAAAAGACTTCTGTTTAAGTAATTATTAAAATTATGTGATGATTTTTTTACAAATCAACATTTTAATCCAAATCCTTAGGAAAAATTGATACCGGCTTACACATTTAAGTATACATCGAGTAAAAACTAAAACCAAAACAACACGATTATGAAAAAACGATTCTTGCTTTTCATTGTCTTGCTTTCTTTTTCAGTGCTGAATGCACAGGAGAAGATGGTGACGGGCAAAGTTGAAAATGAAAAATCTGAGCCTCTGTCAGGTGTAAACGTACAGGTCAAAGGATCTAAAACGGGCGTCATGACAGATGCAACTGGTGCATTTAAATTAAATGTGTCGAACAGCAACGCCACATTGCAATTTTCTTATGTTGGTTATGAATCTCAAGAGATTAAAATTACCAGCTCAGGAATTGTCAATATAAAAATGGTCCCTGCTGCAGTGGGATTGGATGAAATTGTAACTGTTGGTTATGGCTCACAGAAAAAGGTTAATGTTTCAGGCGCCATTGAATCTGTCAAAGGTGAAACCCTGGTAAAGCGAAATACCATGCAAACATCATTGGCTTTGCAAGGTGTTGCTGCTGGTGTAACAGTTAC
>JACCDW011369570.1_pt1 | contig 32525 bp, 23 predicted proteins | sample 7449781 | NCBI WGS metagenome assembly JACCDW01 (sample SAMN15323449, study PRJNA562643) | freshwater metagenome | isolation source: river surface water | place: USA:Blue River Watershed | collected 2017-08-18
ATTATGAAGTCCTTGGCATAGGCAAGCAAGCCGGTGCAGATGAAATTAAATCTGCATATCGCAAACTGGCATTGCAGTATCATCCGGATCGCAATCCTGACAATAAAGAAGCAGAAGAAAAGTTCAAGGAAGCCACTGAAGCTTTTGAAGTTTTGAGTGATGACAATAAGCGCGCTCGATATGATCGTTTTGGTCATGATGGGATGAAGAGTGGGCAAGATTTCCATTCTTCACAAAACATGAATGATGTGTTCAATGTCTTTAATCAATTCTTCGGAGGAGGAGCAGGTGGCTCAATCTTCGATGAATTCTTTGGTGGCGGACAGCAAAGAAGATCTCCTTCTATGGGCCAACCCGGCCAAGATATGCGTGTTCGCATGCAATTAACGCTTGAAGAAATTGCGAAAGGTGTTTCAAAGACCCTAAAAATCAAGAAATTCTGTACTTGTGAAACATGTACGGGCACTGGTGCAAAAGGTGGTTCTGGATATACCACATGTTCGGCATGTAATGGTGCAGGCGAGGTCAGACAAATCTCACGCTCAATGTTTGGTCAATTCGTGAATATAGCTCCTTGTGCAAATTGTTCTGGTTCAGGTAAAATCATCAAGGATTTATGTAATACTTGCAATGGTGAAGGTAGGATTGCTGGTGAAAGTACTGAGTCTGTTGATATTCCTGCTGGTGTGAGTGAAGGAAATTATATTCCTTTACGCGGAAAAGGGAATGCCGGTAGAAGAGGAGGTCAATCAGGTGATGTACTCATCATGATTGAAGAAAAAGAGCATTCACACTTTATTCGTGAACAGGATGATATTCTATTTGAATTGGTGATTAGTTATCCGGAAGCTGCTCTGGGAGCCAAAGTTGAAGTGCCTACATTATATGGTTTGGAAGAAATTGCAATCAAACCAGGTACGCAACCAGGTACAGTGATCACACTGAGAGAGAAGGGAATTAAGCATTTGCAATCGAGTGGAAGAGGGCATCAGCATGTACATATCAATGTTCATGTTCCGACTTCGCTTACTTCCGATGAAAAGAAAATGTTAAAGGACCTTTCACAGTCAGATCATATCAATCCAGTGAGAGATTTTGGTGAGGACAATTCGGAATCAGTAAAAAAGTCAGCGTTTTTTGAGAAAATGAAGGGAGCATTTTCAGGCTAAGCATTGAGTAGTTCATTCAGGGGGAATCATATGCAGAAGATATCAAGAAAAGAACAATTACAATTGTTCTTGCAATCAGCATTTGGGTTTACAAAACAGGAAATAATTATCCTCATAATATTTCTGTCGGGTGGTATAATGGGTATGATTGTGCGAAGAACAGGCGTGATTTCTCTAACAGGGATGAGAACACAAGAGGGAATACAAAGGGCAAATAATATCATTGATAGCATTCTAAAAGCCGAGGATGCCAGAGTGGATTCGGTACTCGCGGGTAGCCAAATTCATGACTCCATGCCATCATTATTAGATAAAGACCTAGGAATTCAATTCCCTAAAAAAGAAGTAAAAATACCAACAATCATCGATCTGAATAAAGCTACAAAAGATGCATTAATGAATCTTCCAGGGATCGGACCATCAACTGCAGAAAAGATTATTGAATATAGGAAAGAGAATGCATTCACGAGTATTGAAGACATCATGAATGTGAAGGGAATTGGTGAGAAAAAATTTGAGAAAATTAAACAATGGCTTAGTGTAGGTAAAAAGCCTGTCAAGACATCGAATCAATGATTGATTTGAGCTGAAATACTACTTGTTCGACTTCTTCTATTGTATTGTCTTTACAGAAAGAAAATCTCACTGCAGCTTTAGCTTCTTTATCGCTAAGTCCAATAGCCTTAAGAACATGAGAAGGTTGCTGACTGCCAGATACACAAGCTGAGCCATTTGATACAGCAATATTCGCCATGTCCATCAATTGTAGAATAGACTCTCCATCTTGAATTTCAGAGAAAGATACATTAAGAATTGATGGTAGACAATCTGCATGCTGTTCGGTAGTATTTATGCGTGCTTGAGGAATATGTTCAAGTATTAATTTCCTCATATAATCTTGCAATGAACGCATATGTAGTTGTCTTTGATCCATTTCCTTCATTGCTTTGCGTGCAGCATATTGAAAACCAACGATGAGAGCAGGTGATTCTGTTCCAGCTCGACGATTTCTTTCTTGTCCCCCTCCATGCTGATGCGACTTAAAATCAATTCCTTTTTTAATGAACATGGCACCAATACCTTTGGGACCATGAATTTTATGCGCAGATATTGAAAGAAAATCAACTTCTAATTGCGCAATATCAATAGGAATTTTCCCATAACTCTGCACTGCATCAGTGTGTACATAAGAAGTTTCGGGAATTTGTCCTTTAATTGTAGAAATGTCCTGAATTATACCGATTTCATTATTTGCATGCATGAAACTTATAAGACATTTCGTACTTGGCATCAATGAAGGCCATTGTTCTGCAATCTTTCCAGAATTGTCGACAGGAGCCGTATTAACCCTAAATCCTTGAGCAATAAGCCATTCCGCGGGGTGTGAAACTGCATGATGTTCAATTGCTGAGATAAGCAATGAGTCAGTCAAATTCGATTCAATACATGCACTTTTGAGAATAGAATTATTTGATTCTGTTCCACCACTAGTGAAGATGATTTCAGCAGGATGTGCATTAATGCTCGATGCAATTTCTTCTCTTGCTTCTTCAATTGCTACTCTTGCCTGTCTCCCCAAAGCATAAGCTGATGAAGCATTGCCAAAATTTTCTTTCATCCAGGGCAACATTGACTCAAAAATTTCTTCATCTATTTTTGTTGTGGCCGAATTATCTAAATATATCATAAAATCTATCAATGTGGATAACTTATTCACAGTGTTTACTCAGCACAAAACTATGGAATTATGTGGAAAATCTCCTAGAATGAGTACTTTCAAGGAATTAATTGATGTTGATAACTTTTTGTTCAAACATGGTCAGGAATATAGGTAGAACATTGTCTAGTTACATACAAGGGGGGAATATAAACCCTAAACATTGGAAAAAATCTTTGTCCATAGGGTTGTTAATCAATATATTGCGTTTCGGTGACGAAGAACCACTTGTTCTTTCTAAAAAATTATCCACATATATCCATATGGAGTGTATCATGAAAACCAAAAACATGATCATGGCATTTGTTTTGAGCGCATTCATTGCTGCTCCTGTAATGATGACAGCAGACTGCGGAACAAAATCAAAAGCAGAATGTGCTAAAGAAGCATCTAAAGAAGATGGTATGGCATGCTGCAAGAAGAAAATGAGCTCAAAAGAAGCCAAAGGCGAAAGCTGCTCAAAAACTTCTGCAGATAATGCAAAGAAAGAAGTAGCACCAAAGAACTAACTCATTGAACACGATTGATTCGTGGGATATATGAAAAGCAATAAGCCTTGTGATTTTTCACAAGGCTTATGATATCAATAATTACAATAAAACATGGATTTAATGCAGATTTTGCATTAGTCCACATTGCATTACTGTCTTAGGTCTTCAAGCGGAGTCAAGATATGTCAAAAGGCGGCGCCGGTAAGGTTTATTTCGTTCTCTATCTTGCAGTTATTCTCGAACTTCTCATCATCATCGTTGAACGCGATGAAGCTGAGGAGCATTTGATGAAGAAACAGCAGGAATCCATGCGCATCGTGGAAAGCATTCTGACTCAGTTGCAGTCTGGTGCAGGAACCGAGGGGATTAATACAAGACCTCAGGATGCCATTGTTTTATCTGAAAAGCTCCCGGCTGAACAGCAGAAGTTCTTCAAGAAATTCCGTACATATTATATTGAAGTAGGTGTAACAGATGTTGCTTCCGCATTGAATATGGAAGGAATGGATGATGCACAAAAGAAAGAGAAAATTGAAACATTGAAGAAGCTTGCCAATGTGCAGGAGCTTCAATATGAGGTATATTATAATCCGAGCAAAGAAGTTGATGTTCCGCCATCTCCTGCTGCATCTGAATTCAAAAAAGTGCAGTCATCCCCACAAGCGGGCATGAAACTTGCAAATCCGCCAAATGCAACATCCCCTGAATCTTGGGAATTGCAGGCAACACGCAAATTGGAATTGAATGCAAGTTCAATGAAGGATTATAAAGAACCTATATATTCTGAGTCATCAGTGAAAACTGGAGATATCGTACAGTTTGCTCCACCTGATTCTGCAAGAGTTAATCGTATTTTTGGCTACTCTGTAGAGAAAACTGAAAGACTCCGTACTTCGAATAATCAAAAGTTAACCAAGCGTGCATTCGTGTGTAATTTCCAGCCACCGAGCAAACCAGGTTGGTATAAGCTTCGTTTTAGTTCTCAGACAAATCGTATCATGGGTATTTCAGCAGATCAGAAATTCAGCTCTTTGAAGGATGATCAGAAGGTAAATATTGGTACGGTTCAATTAAAAGTAAAAGATTTGAAGAGTGTACAAAGACAATTGGCTGAGCAATTGGCGGGTACAGGAATTCCTTCAGCTGATGCATTTGCAAATGGTGCAATTGATATTGACAAATTCAATGATGCATTGGAAGCTGCAAAAGAAAAAGTAACGAAAAGTGGCGACGGTGAAAAAACTACGCAGAGTGCTAGTCGCATAGATTTGTTCGGATATATCGCAAAGTTGTTGTCACCAGGTAGATATACAACTTTCGATCAAAATAAAGGTAGTATCGAGATTGACATCTTTGTTCAGCAACCTGAGATTGAACAAGAAGATCCTATTATCACATGGGATGACAATGGTCAGATTTATTCATTCGACAAAGCCGGTAAATATATAGCAACATTTGTTGCGAACTTATATGATAAGGCTACTCCATCAATTCAGTTCAATGGTTCAAATTCAGGTGTGACAATCACCAAAGTAGGACCAACGAGTGGAAATGGAAAAGCAGGTCGATATAAAGTTGAAGTAAATCGCGACCTTGCTCCTGGTGAATATAAAATGACAGCATCATTATCTTCAGCTGGCAAGACAGTTGTAGAAGAATTGAACCTCAAAGTATTCTCTACTGGATTGGCGACAGTCAAAACAGAAGATGGACAAGATGTCCGTAATGAAGAGGAAATTGCAGGTCTTGTGAAGTCACTTTCTAAGGGTGATGCGCTAGAATTCACTGCTGTTCCAACTTCAGGTAGTACAATACCAGGTAGCCAGTTTAGAACTATCATTGAAGGTACAACTAAAAAGTCTCCTGTAATAGGTTTGCAAGTTGGTTCAAATGATGGCTATAATGTTCCGCTCGATGCAGATAAAGTAAGTGTAAGAATCGTATGGCAGGATCCTAAAGATCAAGCTATCCAAGTTCAAATTTTCCCAACAGATGGTTCAAATGCTGTTGAGACTCAACCAGGTCCTAAACGTCCTCGTATTGTTTGTGGCGATGCATCTAGAATCACAGATGCAAAATCTCCTATCTTCTTTGTAAGTGCTGAGATTAAAGCCCCTTCATATCCTGATATTACACCAACAATCAAAGGTGTGAAATTCGAATTGAAGGAACAAAATGTGAAAGGCTATAAAGTTGTTCCAGTCGGCGAGCCAAAACTTTCAGCCGGTAAATGGACACAGAGCTATAAACTTGATGGTAAGATTCCAGTACCAAGAGGTACCGGAGGATCTATCAAAATAACTGCAAAGGCTGCTGCACAATTGCCAAATGGAGAAACTTCTCCAGAAGCAACTAAGTCTTGCAAGTTTAACATTGTATTTTAATTTTTTTCATGCTATCCCCCACGTAATCCCGGAGAAAGCAGATAATGAGTTCAAGATTTGTTAGACCTATGACAGTACTTCCCTTACTGTTCATGCTGGTCATCACAGTAGTCCAATTGCAAGCGCAACAGACTGCACAGATCCGATCAATCCTCGGAAAGTTCAAGAGTTATCGATACTCAAATGTGTTCCTATTTCAAGTTGATGATGGAACAGTATCGGCCATCAATCCATTATTGGGTGTTCCAGAACCCAAGATGAATGCTGCTGCCACTAGATCAAAGAAAAAAGATCAAGTTCAAGAAGCCATCGATGAAGGCGAAGTTGATGTTGCCGGTTATTTGAAGACAAATGGCGGTGGTAACATGAACAATGATGATAGAGAATATGAAAAATACTATCGTCTTTATACAAAATGGCAAGATGAATTATTTAGCCGTGCTTATATCGTAACTACTCGATTTCGTACTGGCGAACCATTTGAAATTATCGGTTTATTGACTTCCGGTAATAAAGAAATGGTTTCTAAGATTGATGAAAACATTGATCCTCCGAAAGGTATTTTTCTTGCAAATGATTTACAAAGAGTTGGTTCACCTGACACTTTAGGAATTGCAAAAACTTTATATGAATACCTTGAAAGAAAGATCCTTCAAAATGATGCAGAGAATGTTACTGCAGAAGCGCAAGGGATTGGTGAGGATGCAACATTCCTTCCACAGAAATATGGCACAACGTATCCCATCAATGAAGATGATATTCAACAATATCTTCGTATCACAGATGGTCAGCCACAAGAATATGATTCACCAAATGAATTGACAATCGGTTTATTCGATTTGATTCGTTTCCGCCATTATGGAAAATTGGATGAATTCGATGAAGAAGGAAACCTCATTCCTGATGAGGCAGAAGGTGATTCTTCCGTAAAAAGAATATACAATAAGAATCTACCTCTTTATGGCGTTGAATTGCGTTATGGTATGCCAGAGATTAATTATCCTTCCTTGTGGAGTGAGCGCATGACTCTTAATGTCATGTGGCAATCCAATAAGTTTGGTATTGTTCTTCCAACAAATGGTTGGTCATCACTTGCAACAGATGTATTTAGTGCTCAGCGTAAATTGACACATGCAGGTCTCGGCATATATGGTTCATTGGATTTCCCAATCAAACTTGTGAATCAAGGTGGCGTATTTAACTTCAATGGAAGTTATGTTTTTGGACCAGCAGCAACAAACCCTGTTTCAACACAATTTATGTTTGCAGGTCGTAATGCAAGTGGTCAATCAGACTCAGCTTCATATCGTTCACTTGACTTAAGCTATTTGCCTCGCTTCCATGCACAGGCTCATTATTCTTTTGCAGTTGACATCGATAGAACGGCATTCTTCCGTTTTAAGCTTGGTGCAACAATGTATGTTATTCAGCGTTACGCAGAACTTGAACAGCAAAATGGTAATGATGAAAATGGCCGTCCTATTTATGAGAAAAAGAATCGTCAAATCGATCAATATTCCTATGATGATCTTTCAACATTGAATCGCTTTGATCAATTGAAAATCGCGGCAATGAATGGATTGCAAGGTTCAGAGGTTGTAGCAGGTCTTTCAGGACGCATCGAATTCATGAATAGAACACGCACTGTACCTTGGGGTGCATCCATGCAATTCTTCGATGGATCTATTTCCGGAGATGTGTGGGCACAGGTTCCAGTTGTTAATGGTTTCGATCTAAGAATTATGGCACAATATTTTCAGGTTGCTTTACGCGATCCTAAGCCATGGGAAGAGCAAACAATTGTTCAGCCATCATTACAGATGCTGTTCAATTTCTAATCCAGTGCAAAGCAATGGTATAAGCCATTGTTAATTTGAATGATAACTAATGACATAAATGGTGATGAAAACCATGATCAAAAAACGATACTTGCATCTCTCCCTACTGATCATCTTTATGATGAGCGGATTTGGATTAATGACTCTTCAAGCGCAAACAAGTGATTCACTTGCACTTGCGAATTTGAAATCAGTCGATCCCGGTCTTTTGCCTTATTTCCCTCGTTGGAGTGTATGCGAGCCGAATTTGCAATTGCAGATTTTCCAGGTGTTCAAATTGGATGGTCGATCTGCAGAAAATCTAGATATGCGTAGCATTCAGATTACATCTGCACCGATCAAAGATCCAAAGAATCCTGAATTCAATATCTTGCTTGTGGAATGCGGTAAGGAAAAAATGACCGCAGATCAAGTGGAGTCTAAGTTAAAATCCTTGGTTCCATTATTGATTAATCCTAAAAGACCATATTGTTATCAGGATGTGCCTGTAGCTTCTGCACCTTCACAAGCACAAATTGAGGCAATTACTAATTATTTGGAAATGCCTACAAATACGACCCATTCATATTCATTGTCTGCATTTGAGCAAACACTCAAAATTGGTAAAGAAGATGGATATTGGATTCGTTCACAGATCGGAACTGAAGGCGCAGGTATGCCATTCGTGTCTGCTGGTGAAGCGAAAGTAGTTGTACAGCACCCATTATATGTTAATGAAGATCCTGCAACTCGCAAGGCAATTCCAAATCTTCTTCATTTCCATATTGGTATGGGATATCGTTTGCAAGACACCTCAAATGGTGCATTAAACTTTTTACCACAGCGTCGTATGAATGCAGGTTATGGTGGAAAGGGAATTTTTGGATTTGATTTTCATGCTCCATTTGAACCAAATTTTGGCGTGACATTCCATGTTGAAGTTCCGCTTCAAGGAATTGACACACTCAAAACAATTGAGCGTGCAACATATGCAGCATATTTCAGAGATAATCCTTTAAGTCCTCGCGATCCTTTGGTGGTAGCACCACTTCTGAGAATTACAGGTAATACCGGTATATTCTATAATTGGTGGTTGGATCCTGAGAATCCTGAAAACTATGTGCGCTTTGATCTTGGAGTGAATTATACCGAAGTTCGCGAAGTAGCTGTGAATCGTCTCGGAGGTAGTTCTGGACCATTTACGTTGAATGATAAAACTGAAGGTTTGCGTTTGTTCCATCCAACTGAATTCTTGGATTGGCTATATGCAAAAGTTGAATATCGCAATCAATCAACTTTCCCATTTGGATTGAGTGCACAATTCTCTAATCAAATTTTCTTAGGTAGATTATATCTTCCGCTTCTTGGACAATGGTTGTATTTGGATGCTCGCTATTCAATTCCACTCAGAAGCGAATCAAGACCATTTGATCAATCAGTATTCATGATTTCACCTGTATTGCGACTCAATATCTAAGTTGTGATAACAAAAACAGTTTTCCCCCTGTGCAGGTGCTTCTTGTCAGGGGGTTTCTTTTGAAAGTACATTTCGAATTATGAAGATATTTAGTTTCATCATAGTATTTCTCTCAATCTTTTTCGCCAATTCTATTAAGGCGCAAACAGATTCAATAAAAGCGCAAGCGAAGCAGGCAGCTGAGGCAGCTCGTTTGAAAATGGGAGAGGGAAATGTACGAATGGCTATTCAGAATATCGATGTCACTCGATTTCCTGAAGTCAAATTGATTGTTGAAGCTGTGAAAGCCAATGGAACAGTATTGGATACTTTAAATCCTAAAGAGTTTTCAGTAGTCGAAAATGGAGTTACAAAGAGAGTTATTTCTATTGAAAAAATATCCTTTAAAGAGAGCATTCCAATAGATTTTGTATTCGTTCTTGATGTCACTGCAACGATGGGATCATATATCAATGCGATTAGAAATAATATTGAAAAGTTTGTGGGGAATGTGACCGCAAAAGGTATTGACTATAGAGTTGGTCTTGTGCTTTTCTCAGATGTTGTAGAGAAAGTGTACAATCCGACTGATAATGTAAAGGACTTCAATAAATGGCTAACCGGTGTATATGCAACTGGTGGTGGTGATGATAAAGAAAATGCCCTTGAAGCATTGTCCGATATGTCAAAAATGAAATTCAGACAGGCCGCAAATAAGGTTGCAATCATTATAACTGATGCACCTTATCATCAGAAAGGGGAAAGAGGTCAAGGGCGAACAATGCAAACAACCGAGACTATTATTCAAACGATGAAAGACAATTCTATTCGATTGTTTTCCATAGTGCCTCCAGTTTTACAAGATTATCGTACGATAACAGAAGGAACTAGAGGATCCATGTTTGATATTTCTAGACCATTCGCGACAATTCTTGATGACTATTCTACGCAATTGACCAACTTGTTTGCAATTACATATCGTTCAGATAAAACAGCAATACCCGATTCACTCAGTGTTGGCATCATCGATGAGCAAAAGAGAGAAATCGTCAAAAAAATCATTCCGATAGTTGAATTGGGAAGAAAGTTGATTATTGAAAATCTCCTATTTCCCACTAATAGCTCAACACTCCCTGATTCTGTGTATGAATTAGAATTATTGAAAGAATTTCTAATGAATCGCCCAAAAGTCTCTGTGCGCATCGAAGGACATACCGATTCGAGAGGAAGCAAAGTGTTGAATCGAAAATTGTCTGTGTTGCGTGCCGAAGCAGTAAGACAATATCTGATTAGAAAGGGTGTAGAGCCAAATAGACTTGAGTCTGCTGGTTTTGGGGATGCCAAACCAATCGCAAGTAATGCGACTGAATTTGGCAGAAGATTAAACAGAAGAACCGAAGTTATCATCATCGGAAAATAGGTTATGCCTCGCGCGTCTGAGGATATTTATCTACCGATTACCATTCGAAATACTGCAATGTCAGAACACATATCTGTGTTCACTCAATATCATCTAAAGCGCTATGCGAAGGAAACTGTGAAGACCTATACGAAGGCACTTCGAAGTTTCCTTTCTTTTATTTTGGATGATAGGAATTTTAAGTTTCGTATTGAAGATATTGAGCGATACAAGGCATATTTGGAAAAGAAAAAAGAATTAAGTCCTGCAACAATCACCACTTATCTCACCGCACTACGGAGATTTTGTCAATACCTTGTTGAGTGCAAAGAATTACCAAGAAATCCTGTAAAGCAAATAAGGGGAATTAGTAATACCAAGAAACTTCCAATGTATTATACGCATAAAGAATTAGTCGAATTGTTAAACATAGGAGAGACTCAAACAGTAACCGATCTTCGTGATATTTCTATTATGCATCTATTTCTTGGTTGTTTCTTGACCGAAACAGAAATTCATACTGCACAAGTGAAGGATTTTATTGAGCATGGTAGCCTATTACTGAAGCATGGTGAGTCAATTTATCTACCACAAAGTACAATTCATTTGATACAATCTTATTTGAAGATGCGTTTTGGTGAGTCAATCCCACAACCAGATTTGCCATTATTTGAGAGCAATAGCAATCGAACAAGGGGTAATAGAATCAGCGTTCGGGGAATTCGCAATGCAATACATCAAAGGATACTGAAAGCTACAATTTCACAAGAAAGAAAAACAGTGCTTTCCGCTTATTCATTTCGTCACACTGGTGGTTGTCTTCTTGCAATTGCTGGTATGAATGATCAACAAATTATGCGGCGAATGCGACTTAAATGGAAATCTACTGCAATGCAATACATTCATGTAAAACAAGAAGCAATAGCAGCCGGATTAGAACAAAGCGTTCATCTTATTGAATAGGAAGTCAAGGAATTCTTGAAAGAATGTCCGAAACAGGAATTGCTCTTAACTTGATTGTAGATTTATTCAATACGCAGTATGCCGATACATAATCAGGGAGATATGGTGAAAGTATTTTCAGTGTAGTATTAATGTCGATTTCATCAGTTGATGAAGAAGTATGTATTTCTTTTATGAGTTTCTCGGAAATACAAAGAGTGTGTACTGAGATATCGGCTGTAAATTCATCTTCTGCATTTTTGAAATACGCTTTTCCACTAGATTGAATCAGAGATTTAACTGACTTTTTGGTCCATGCTTTCTTAGGCGGATATGCCCCTGATTTTGTACCATCCCATAAAATGAATGGACAAAGAAGATGTGCTTTTCTTCCAAGTTCAATGATCGATTCTCGAAGTGAATGTAGAGTATATGGAATTCTGTCAATAATAATTGTATCAGTCAAATAGAATTGTTTATCATTTCCGGCACGAATGAGTGATTGATTCCTGCATAATTTCAGAATTATCCAAGTATGATACACATTTCCTAAATCACATATTAATTGTATGGGATCATTTCCACTTTCCTCGATTGACTTTATATATGATGACATTTCATCAATGAGTTTTGAGGTATCACATAATGATGCAATCAAAATCTTGTTCTTGAAAGATTGCTTTAGGATGCTGTCAAATGTGGTGTGTCGTTTGTCTAAATTGGTGGTATATTTGCGAGTCTTTTGGGCTGCAAGCTCCCCCAGCAAGAAAAATATACAGCAGAATAGAATTCCAATTTTTCCTTTCATATTATGCCCCTTACGATAATTCACACAGTACGAGAAATGCAAGATTTGTCGGATTCACTGAGATTGAAAGGGAAAACGATTGCCTGTGTTCCAACCATGGGATATTTGCATGATGGACATGCTTCACTTATTAGAGAAGCTGTCAAATATCACGATCAAGTAATTACAACAATATTTGTAAATCCCACTCAGTTTGGACCAAATGAGGACTTTGAACGCTATCCCCGAGACCCCGAAAGAGATTTAGCAATCATAGAAGCTTCCGGTGGAAGCATAGTATATTTCCCTACGGTTGAAGAAATGTATCCGCCGGATTATCAAACCACGATTTCTGTCTCGAACATAAGTAAAAGATTTGAAGGTTTATTCAGACCGGGGCATTTTGAGGGCGTGGCAACAGTGGTTGCAAAACTGTTTGGAGCTACAAAGCCCCATTCCGCTTATTTTGGTCAAAAAGATTATCAGCAAACCCTCATCATCAAGCAGATGGTGAAAGATCTCAATATGGGGGTCATTATTTCAATAGTGCCAACATTGCGTGAGTCAAATGGTTTGGCGATGAGTTCACGAAATGTGTATCTCAGTGAAGAAGAAAAAAAACAAGCACAAGTGTTACATAGAGCATTGGTTAAGGGTCTATCCATTATCCAAGATGGAATCAGGTCAAAAATTGAAATTGAGCAAGTATTGCATGAAACATTACAAGAATGTCCTGAATTCCAAGTCCAATATGCCTCGGTTGCATATGCAGAATCACTGGAGAGTTCAGATATCTTTTTGGGAAATAAAGACTTAGTTTTACTGATTGCGGGTTTTCTTGGGAAAACACGACTAATAGATAATATGCTTTGTCTTTCAAAGAGTTAAATAATGAGAAAAAGAGATATCCACATTTCCACAGTCATATTGGTCTACTCGTTTTTTTAAGGTATTTTGTTAAACGTATTACATAGAAATTTTATAAAATCTACTATATGGAGAGCGATGAGAATGAAGAGTGGTGTACGAATTCTCGTCTTGCTGATTGGCTTAGCATTGCATGTTATTGGTGTAAGCGCTCAATCTCATAGACAAAACTTCCCCGAAGTTGCCAAGAAATTTCCTGCTCCTGAAGCAGTTTTGAATAATTCAGCACAGGGGAAAGACTTTTGGTTTGCAATTCCTATGAACGACAATGCCTCTGCTCCATTGAATGCAATTGAAATATATGTGACAGGAAGTACAAATACAGTTGTAACTTTAGAAGTTCCCGGTCAGGGATTTAGCAGAAAAAAAACATTGAAAGCACTTGATGTAGTAACATTTAGTACAAGAGATGGATCGGTTTCTTCAGGTTGGGAGCTTACATCAAGTGAAATACCTGATAATATGGGCATTCATATATTTGCAAATGCACCTATTTCTGTATATGTCCTAAATGCGAAGCCAGTTACATCTGAAGGCTTTCTTGCACTTCCTACAAGTGTTTGGGGAACTGAATATATTCATTGCAGTTATTATGACTTTTTAGAATTTGGTAAATGGGCAACAGGATTTACTGTTATTGCATCTGAAGATGATACCGAAATTACAATACTCTTAAGAGGTAGAGGTGGTGCAAGTCCTGGTGCAAAAACTGTTAAGGGAAATCGTTTGGGTAAAACCATCAAAGCGACTTTGATGAAAGGTCAAGTATTTAATGTGAAGGGAGAGGCCACTACTCGTGGCGTTTTTGACATGACCGGAACAAAGATTACCTCGAATAAACCGATAGGTTTGGTTTCATATGTTGAACGTGTCATGATTCCAGCAACAAATGTCAATGGCCGAGATCATATCTGTGAAATGTTACCTCCCGTTCAAGCTTGGGGAAAACGATATGTTACCGTAGAATATAAGAGAGATAATAAAGGAGATTTCTTTAGAATAGTTGCATCTCAAAATCAAACACGATGGAAGATGAAATACTATGATAAAGTTACTGGAGATTTGCTTGGACAAAGAGAAGGCGTTTTGAATGCCGGAGAATTCTTCGAAGACTTCAACCAATATATTGGTAGAGGATTGGTAGAAGGATTCCGTGGCACATCTGTTTGGGAAGCAGATAAGCCAATATTTGTCATGCAATATTCTTATTCTGCCAATTGGGATATGGGAGATGAATTCGATCCGTTTATGATTATTGTTACACCACAGGAACAATATATCCAAGCAACTGTATTTCAATCTCCCGCGAATAGTTCATTTAGTACGAACTGGTTCAATATCATTGCAGAAGGTGATCCAAATGATCCAGAGCAAAAAAAGCTCAAATCAGTCACTTTGGATGGAAAGCCAATTTGGATTACCAAACCTACATTCCTAGCGAATCGCATTCCAAACACTAATTTGTACTGGCAAAATGTGAATGTGAATCCGGGGCCGCATAGAGTGGCAAGTCAGACAAGATTTGGCGGGTATATCTATGGCTTTAGCTCATTCGATTCATATGGTTGGCCTGCAGCGATGGCGATTAGAAAATTGGATGAAGTTGATACATTGCCACCCGTCTTGACATTTGAAGAAGACTGTGGTGATTTTACATATATAGCAACAGAGGTCAGGACTTTTGGTCCACCACCAGATACTGCTCAAGTAGATCAAGGAATTTCAAGTATTGAAATGATTGATTCAGTTAGCTATAATTATGATATGGAATTCTTGACAGCCGATAGAATAGTGGTTGATCCTAAAGTAAAAGAATTCTCATTCAAGTTTAAAGTTAAAGACAAGACAAAAGATGCATTTGCAATCTTTGTTGTCATGGACAGAGCAGGGAATTATACAATTGATAGTGTCAAGTATGTTGTAGATAAACTTTCGCTGAATCCGGATCCTGTTAACTTTGGCAAAGTACGTTTGGGTACAACCAAAGAAATGAAAGTACAGCTTAAGAATGAGAGCAGTAATGAGATCACATTGAAAGAAATCAAAACACGATTTGGTTTGGTGTATAAAATTATCAATGCTGATACAACTCCACTTAAAGCAGGCGAAAGTCGTGAAATCACTATCGCGTATACTCCAGATCGTGAAATACCTGATGAAAAAACATTCGATATTGATTCACTCATGGCAAAAACAGAATGTGCTGAATTCACTTGGCCTCTCCGTGGTCAAGGTGTTCGTCCTTGCATTGCAGTTGAGCCAGAATGGAATGCAGGTAGAGTGCCAATTAATCAAACATTCTGCAAAGATCAAGGTGGCGCACCTGGTTTAAGAATCTCAAATAATGGAACAGATACATTAACCATCACTGGAATTACAGGTGTAGTGGCTCCATTCTCCGTATCGAATCCAACTACACCAACTTTCCCATTTACGATTGCTCCAAAACAATCATTATTCTTTAATTCGATTTGTTTCAATCCTACTTCAGAGCGTTCTGATACAATTATAGTATCATTCCAATCTGATTCATATGGTGATGATTGCACTCCAAATTCAACATGGTTTGGAACTGGTATTCAGCCAGGTTTGGTAATTACAGATCAAGATTGGGGTAAGCGTCGTCAAGGAACTGTATTAGTAAAAGAAGTCTATGTCACAAATTCTGGTTCAGCTCCTGCGAATGTGACAAAGGTGGAATTAGCGCAACCTGCAAATCCGAATTTCCGTATCATTAATATCAATCCTCCTGTGAGTGATGCAGCACCTTTTGTTCTTCGAAATAATGGTGATAAAATTACGGTGCAGATTGAATATGAACCCCAAAGCGAATTTGATCACACAACAACCGTTATTGCAACAGCAAATAATGCGGGTACTGCGACTGGAACTGTCAAAGGATATGGTTTCCTTCCAAAGATTGAAGCCACAGGCTACGAATTCCCTGGTCAAGTGCTTGTTGGAAGTTTCGCAGCAACAGATGGAGAAGTGCTAATCAAGAATACAAGTACAAGTTCTGCATTATTTATTGAGAGTATTGATTTTAGTGCATCCGGACCGAATGCCTCAGACTTTGAATGGTCATCACCAGCAACGCTCCCAACAAATATTTCCATTCCAATTGGTGGTGATATCAAAATTCCTGTCAGATTTAAGCCGACTGCGATTGGTCGTAGAATCACAGCTGTTGATATTATGAATGATGCGGCACCTGGTACAAGAACTGTTGAAGAGCCACGAATCGTGACAAATGTTGATGTGATTGGGACTGGTGTTGAAACTCGCTATCCTGATATCAAAGTTACACCTATTGATTATGGCAATGTAATCACATGTGATGATAAGCGTTTAACTTCTACTATTTCTAATCCTGGAACTGATGATTTGATTATTGGTGACATGCAGTTAAACGGTACAGATGCAGGTAATTTTACGCTTGATCCTCAAACATTTCCAATTACAATTAAGCCGAATGAAACATATACTGTTGGTGTGACATTCTCACCTGATGCAGTGCGTTCATACAGTGCAGGTGTGCTTGTTATACCGACGAATCTCAAAGATGCTCAAGGAAATATCATCACCGCAACTATAGATTTGAAAGGTGTAGGATTTATTGTTCCATTGACGCTTGAAATTTCTCCTAATAATGTTGATAAGATCAAAGCAGGAACAATACAGCAGTTCACAGTAAAAGGAAATGCAAATGGTTCTTGGGCTGATGCAAATGTCCGCTCGATAGAATGCAAGATGAAATATGATGGTGATTTGATGGCTTATGAATTAGGTTCTATTAGCGCAGGACCTGGTCTTCCTAACTGGACAGTCACAGCAAGTGAATTCGCCGATGGACTTGTTGTCAAAGGGATTGGCACAACCAATCCAAATAATGGCGACTTGTTTAATGCGAAATTCAAAATCTTACTTAGTGATTCAGCATCATATACAGTCGATATCGTTGATGCAACCACAAAAGATCGTGAGATTTGCACCCCGATTACTACAAAGCCAGCTAAAGTAAGTATTGATGCATGCTTTGTTAATGGTCGTTTGATTTCATTCTCAGGTGCATCATTTGCTCTGAAAGGTGTCACTCCAAATCCAGTGCATAGCAGTGATATCTCAATTGATTATAGCATTGGATTCAAAGTGAATACAACGATTGAGATCTACAATACTCAAGGTGAGAGAGTATCAATTGCAGTAGATGAAACATTAGAACCTGGTGATTATCGACTTTCAATTCCAATGAGTGCGCTTCCAAATGGTAATTATTTCTGTAGAATTAATGCTGGTCCATACACAGAAGTGAAACCATTTACAATCAATAGATAATCCTATTCTACTGAAATCCTTCATCCGCCGTGAGTTCTAGAATTCACGGCGGATTGTTGTTTGTTCAAATCCGTATCTTTGCAATCAATTAATTGGATGAAGATATGCTCCCATCACTCTATGCAGAATATGAACCAAGGCCGCAAATAATTGGGATACTTGGTGGCGGACAACTTGCTAAAATGCTTTCGCAAGAAGTGTTTAAGATGGGCATGCGAACAGCAATTATTGAACATAGTGAAGAATCTCCTGCCGGAATGATGACTACTATGTCCTGGGGAAGAGGTTGGAATGATCGCGAATCATTGGATGCATTTATACAATCATCTGATATCATCACTTTGGAAAATGAGTTTATAGCACCTGAAATTTTGCAATATATTGCTGAGCAAAGACCAGTCTTTCCACTACCAGAAACAATTGCACTCGTACAGGATAAATTCACACAAAAAGAAACAATGCAACAAGCAGGTATCACAATTACGCCATTCAGCGCTTGTTACTCTATAGATGATGTTCATGCATTTGGAGAAATGCATGGTTATCCATTTGTTATGAAGACACGCACATTGGGATATGATGGATATGGAAATGCGACAATCCGTTCTGCTTCAGACATAGATAATGCCTGGAATACATTCCAAGATCCAGAAGCACCAAGAGAAATAATGTGTGAGGCATTCGTGAACTTCACCAAAGAATTGGCTATAATGGTTGCAAGAAATAGGCGCGGTGAAATTGCAGTTTATCCTTGTGTTGAAACAATTCAGGAAGATCATATTTGCAGATATGTTCTTGCACCTGCAAGAATTGATCAAGATATCGCCAATAAAGCAAAAGAAATTGCCAAACAATGCATCGAAGCAATAAATGGTATCGGAGTTTTCGGCATTGAATTATTTCTCACAAAGGATGGAGAAGTATTGTTTAATGAAATTGCTCCTAGACCACATAATTCAGGACATTATACCATAGAGGCATGCCATACATCTCAATTTGAGAATGGCATCAGAGCAATACTCAATTTGCCATTAGGGTCACCAGAAATGAAGGTGCCAGCTTCTGTGATGGTGAATTTGCTAGGTACGAGAAGTGGTCCAGGAATGCCCGATAGTCCGGTAGATACACTCAAACATCCCCATACCATAGTACATTTGTATGGGAAAAAGGAATGCAGAAAGGGTCGAAAAATGGGTCATCTCACCACTTGTGGAAGCTCTCTCGAAGAAGCTGCAAAAGAGGCATATTCAGCCGCTTCTTCATGGATTTGGTGAAATGAAGCAACAAGTTCTACATGATATACCAGATATCATTCATGATTTGGCTGCATTAGCCGATTCAAATGGATTTAGTCTCTATGTTGTAGGCGGATATGTTCGAGATCGCATTTTGGGAATTGATTCTAAGGATATCGATTTTACTGTAGTTGGAGATGCGCTCGAATTTGCTCGATTGGTTGCTGATGCAAAACATTCAAAAGCTGTCATTTATGAGCGTTTCCGAACTGCTCTTGTACCTGTTGGTGACTATCTATTAGAATTCGTGGGAACCAGGAAAGAAGAATATCTTGAACATTCAAGAAAGCCGATTGTCACAGAAGGAACATTTGAGGATGATATCAATCGAAGAGACTTCACGGTGAATTGTATGGCTCTTTCTTTGAAGAAAGAATCATTCGGTGAAATCATTGATTTGCATGATGGTAGAACAGATCTTAAAAATCGCATTCTTCGTACGCCCCTAGATCCAATTATAACATTTAGTGATGATCCACTTCGCATGATGCGTGCAGCAAGATTTGCAGCTAGACTAGAATGTGAAATTGAGCCTGAGACAAAAAAAGCAATGTCGTCCATGTCTGAGAGAATTTCCATTATTTCTCAAGAGCGTATCAGTGATGAATTCATTAGTTTGCTTAAGGCTAGAAAACCAAGTATCGGTTTGAAGATATTGCATGAAACAGGATTATTGGCATATATTTTTCCGGAGCTTGAAAGGCTCGCTGGAATAGAACTCATGCAAGTTGGTGAGCATGGATATGCCCATAAAGATGTCTTTTTGCATACATTGCAAGTTCTGGATAATCTCTGCGAAACTTCGGACAATGTGTGGCTTCGTTTTGCAACATTAATGCATGATATTGCCAAGCCAAAAACAAAGAAATTCATTCAAGGTATTGGTTGGTCATTTCATGGTCATGAAGAATTAGGTGCCAGATGGCAAGCTGCAATTTTTAGAAGAATGAAATTGCCACTCGAGCATGTGCAGTATGTTGAAACATTGGTACGATTGCATCAAAGACCTATGGTTCTTGTGGATGATGGAGTAACAGACTCCGCCATTCGTAGACTTGCAGTACATGCCGGAGATTTTCTCGATGATTTATTTTTACTGTGTAAGGCAGACATCACAACAAAGAATTCCAAAAAGGCGGAGCGCTATCTCAGGAATTATGAAAAAGTCTATCAAAAAATACTAGATGTCCGTGAGCGAGATCAATTGCGAGCATTTCAATCTCCAGTCAGAGGTGAAGAAATCATGGAATTATGCTCATTGCAACCATCTCCTGCGATTGGGTATATTAAGCATATGATTGAAGAGTCTATTTTGGATGGAATTATTCCGAATGATTATCTAGCGGCGAAACAATTATTACTAATCAATAAAGACCAGTGGCTTGAAGAAGCTAAATTCTATAAGAAAACTCAATCTTTGAACTAATTGAGGGGATGAAATGAACTATACAATAACAACAGTATTGCCAAGGCTCAGATCTGATATTGCCATGATGAAACATGTGCATATGAAAGAGGAATATCTTTTGATTTATGATCCATTGCGATATTCTCATGCGCCAGTAATTCTTGGATTATCCGGTTTGCAATTGATCGATAAATTGGGAAGGGATGATCAGCAAACATGTGTTGAAATTTCCAATACAACCTATAATGGTGAAATTAATCCGCATGATATTTTGGATGTGGTTATGCAATTGAGCGAGCGATGTTTCTTGCTTGATGAAGTGTATTTCAAGAGAAAAGAAGAGGTTGACAAAGCATTTCGAGAAGCTGATATCCGCGAACCATTTTGTCTTGGAACGGTGTATCCTGAAACGAAACATTCTGCTATTTCGATGTTGGACGAAATCAAAGAATTGACAGAAAAGAGAGAATCTGCATCTCTTTCAGGAATCATTATTCCTCATGTTGAATTGTCTGAAGGTACGCATGCATATTCTTCTGCAATTCGAGCATTAGAAGCAAGTCCAAAACCTGATCTGGTGATTATGTTTGGAACATCACATTATGGTGGAGAAGGACGCTTCATCATGACTGAGAAAGATTATTCCACTCCTTTGGGTAGAACCAAAACAAATACGGATTTGGTGAATGTTATCTATGCATCATCTAAGCAAACTTTGACACGCAATGATGAACAACATCGATACGATCACTCTATTGAAATGGTATTACTCCTTCTGCAATATGTTTATGGTGCGGAACAATTTTCTTTGCTTCCTGTATTGGTAAATACAATGCATGACAGATTCTCATTCCCAGATCATATTAATGATGAAGGGATTGATGAATTCCTTTCTATCATTCATGACTATGTGAAGGAATCAAATCAAAGAGTATTATTTGTATCGAGTGGAGATCTCTCGCATATAGGCAGAAAATTCGGAGATGCAGAAGAAGCTCATTCATTGGTCACAGATATTACCATGCATGATTCGGATGTGATTGCATCAATGTGTGCACATGATGCGGAAGGTTTTTTCAAGAAGATTGCAAATACACATGATCACTCTCGCATTTGTGGATGTGCTCCAAATTATTTGCTCATGAAAAGCATTCAATCAAAGTCTGCAGAATTACTTGCATATCAATGGTGGGATCAACCAGATACTTCATCTGCTGTGAGTTTCTGTTCGATCGGTTATTTCGATGTAAATTCTTGAATTGGCATTCTTCCATAACCCACTATATGCTTCCGCATATACTCAAGTGTTGAGAGAATGACCCCTTTTTTTTCAGATGCATGGATAATATAATCGTCTCCTGCATAGATGCCCACATGTGCTATTTTTCCTTGTTCGGCATAAAGAAAGAAGATTAAATCTCCAGGTTCTGGAATTACATCCTCGGAAGCATATAAAAGATATTGATCATGCGCAGTTCTTGGTGCTTTTATGCCGATCTTGCGATAGACCTGAAGCACAAATCCTGAGCAATCAGAGCAAAATGGTGTTTTACCGCCATTGCAATATGGAGTACCAATGAATTGTAAAGCCTCTGCCAATACAATTTTACGCTCCGGCTCAAGATAATCGGGTATTGAATATGTAGATATGTCATTCTTGACAATGACATTGGGAGGTGATTTCAATATAGAAACACAACCCGAAGCAAATAGCAGAAGGCTAATTGCAAAAGATAGTCCAAATAAATGGAGAATGATATGTGAGGTTTTTCGCATTTACATATCATTACAGGAATTATGCCAATTTTCAACATTGTAAGTAATGACAATTCATGAATGAATTAAAAAAATCATATCAACACAGAGATCGAGTAGTTCGAGCGATGTCTGGCAATGGCATGTTTCGTGTGGCAGTTGCTAAATCAACTAATACAGCCGAGACTGCCAGAATGAAACATGACCTTGATCCACTATTATCATATTTATTGGCAAAAACACTGACTTCCTCTATTCTGTTATCCTCATTTTTGAAAGGCGAGGAAAGGGTGATTGTTCAAGCCGAGGGAACTGGGAGAGTGAAACTCATCTTTACTGAAGCCATGCAAGTGGGCGAAGTGAGAGGTTTTGTTGTTACCGATGATTCGCGCCCCATGCCTGAATCACTTTCGGATGCATTGAGTAAAGGTTTTCTGAAGGTTTCAAAAATTCTCTATGAAAAACAAGAGCCAGTGACCGGTATCGTTGAATTAGTTCATGGTGATATTGCCTCTGATTTGTCATATTATTTTGAGCAATCAGAGCAAATTATTACAGCCGTTAATTTAGGGGTAACCATCAATGATGATGGAGCAATTGAGCATTCTGGGGGAATTATTGTGCAGGCAATGCCTGGAGCAGACCTTGCATCGATAGTGGAAGTGCAAAGATCGCTCGAAGAAATGCCGCCTGTGGAAGAATTGCTCGATAGTGGATATTCACCTGAAGAAATACTTCGTCAAGCCATGCCATTTGAGATTGAAATTGTGAATAATACACCCGTAGATTTCTTCTGCAGATGTTCACTAGAGAGATTCATGAGTAAATTGCTCACCCTTGGAAAACAAGAGATTTTGTCCATGAAAGCCGAAGGTCAAAGAGAGTTGGTATGTCAATATTGCAGTTCCATATATACATTGACCGATGAGAATTTTGCACAACTCATTGTCGCACATGAAGAAGGCCTGAATTAACACTGTATTACTTGTTGATTCTAAGCCCTAGAAAAGGTAATTTGACAACATTCCAAACTTGTATTGGAATATAAATCATGATTTTCTTCCAATTGCATTGATCTTCCGTGGAACATCAACAACATCGTAGAAGACATAGACATCGGAATAAACCTGATGCTGGATCAGTGAAACATTCCTCTCCGACTCTCGAAAATATCGATAGAGAGATTGATTCTATAGATAAACCCAGTCAGTCCGAAAGACCTCCGCAAAGAAGACCTCAAGGCTCCAAGCCATTCATGAGCATTGTGATTCCACTATTGAATGAAGAGGAATCACTCTTTCCGCTGTATGAAGCATTGGAAGAAGTTGTTCCAGGAATGAGTAATGGTCATTATGAAATCATCTTCATTGATGATGGTTCCACTGATAGCTCATTCTCTGTTATTCGAAAGATTCATGAGAAAAATCCTCATTATAAAGCCATTCGATTTCGCAGAAATTGCGGAAAATCAGCAGCATTAGCTGTAGGGTTTGCGGCGGCAAAAGGTAAATATGTGTTCACGATGGATGCAGATTTGCAAGATGATCCTAAAGAATTGCCCGGTATGCTTTCCTTGATTGAAGAAGGATATGATCTTGTTTCCGGTTGGAAGAAAAAAAGACATGATCCTTGGCATAAAACAATCCCATCAAGATTTTTCAATTTTGTCACCTCACGCATGAGTGGCATTACATTACATGATTTTAATTGCGGACTCAAGGCTTATCGCAGAGAAGTGGTCAAAACTCTACAAGTCTATGGTGAAATGCATCGATATTTGCCCGCACTGGCACATTGGGAAGGCTTTAGAGTTACTGAAATGCCCGTGCTGCATCATCCAAGAAAATTCGGTTATTCTAAGTTTGGATTCAGTAGATTCTTCAAAGGATTCTTGGATTTATTGACTGTAATGTTCACCACCAGATATGTGAAAAGACCTTTACATCTATTCGGTACAATCGGTTCAATCATGGTATTGGCAGGCTTGATAACGAATATCTATCTGACCATAGAATGGTCAATGGGATTGACATTCTTAAGTCAAAGACCCCTAGCTCTTTTTGGTATCGCTATGATTATTGTTGGAGTGCAGCTTATTTCTACAGGATTGATTGGAGAATTAGTTGTCAAAAACTCATTGGAAACAACAACATATAGCATTCGCGAAACTCTTGATTGATTCATAAAGGATAAATTCATGAAATATATTATAGGATTGGTACTTGTCATTAGTGCGCTATTGCCAACAAAGGCACAAAGTGTATTTGATGGCACCACAACCGTGGCATTTGGTGTGTCCACATTCCTACTCAATGGTGCAAATCCCGCGAATCAAAAGATTTTCCCAAATGAAAGTGAAGGAGCAATTGGCGGAGGTTTCCCTAATTGGCAATCAGGCATTACTCTGAAAGGAACTCTTGGGATCGATAAGGACAATGATCTGCGTATTCCATTCGGCTTGGATTATTTTGTGATGAGTGGTGTTCAAAGAGTACCGGATCGTTTTTATACAATTCAGGCAAAGCACACAATACAAATACCCACAATTTTTGCAGGATTTGAATATGCATTTGCAAATCTCCCACTTGCAAATGCAAAAGCGTATGCAGGGTTCGATTTACGAATGTCAATGCTTGCTCCAACTGAATTGGAAGTCAAATTGAATTATGAAAAGCCTGATTTCCCCGATACAACCCGTTATTTTGGTAAATCTGGAGCATCCAGACTCGGCGCAGGAGTAAAACTCGGAATTGAAGGTGTTGTGGAAGAACGCTGGTCTGTGAATATCTCGGTTGGATACACTGCATTTAATCTTCTCGGAAGAGATAATCTGCGCGGTGAATTATTTACCCCATCAGCATTGACTGAATCAGTCGAATCAATTATTGGTGGATTAACTTCATCAGTTTTGATGCAATATCGCCTTTAAGAGAAAGGCAATATCCTTTCGATACTGTTACTTATGAAAGATACCACAAAAGAATATTCTTTGGCATATCCCAGTATTCCTTATACAATTTGGCCATCAGGACAAACAGTTTCAATGGCTGGATTTGGAACATATCGCGTAAAACTAGGTGAAATGGGACATGCATTTTCATTGATGAAAGCTATCACTAGTGGAATCAATTTGATTGATACTTCCACAAATTATGCTCTCGGTGCCAGTGAATCGCTCATTGGTAATGTTCTGAAAACAGTAGAAAGTCAGGTGAAAAGATCTGATTTGGTTATTATCACAAAGATTGGTTATCTCCAAGGTCCATTGCTTGAAGAAGCAAATAAAAAGGAAGAAATGGGTAAGCCAATGCCGGATTTGGTAAAAGTAGGAGACGATGTCTATCATTCCATGCATCCGGATTTTCTCAATGAACAATTACAATTAAGCCTTGAAAGAATGTCGATTGATTATGTGGATGGTCTGCTATTACATAATCCTGAATATTTTTTCAAAGACTCGGCACTATCAAATAATATTTCTCTTGATGAAAAGAGAAACCTTTTTTATTCCCGAATCAAAAGTGCTTTTGAATGCATGGAAGAAATGGTGAATAAAGGGCTTATTAGATATTATGGCATTTCATCCAATACATTTCCATTAGCCACAGATCATCCCGAATTTTGTTCTGCAGAAAGATGTCTTGAAATAGCTGCATCAATCAAAAAAGATCATCATTTTTCGGTAATTCAATTTCCTTTTAATTTGGTTGAACCCGAAGCAGCAACCGAATTGAACCAAGATGATGAAGGTTTGACACTCATCGAATTTGCGGAAGAGAATAAGTTAGTTGCTCTTGTGAATCGGCCATTAAATGGTATTAGACATGGTCAAATCATTCGATTATCAGATTCAAATGATGTGAAATTGCCCAATATCGAAGAATTGAAACAAGAAATTGAACGTATTTCCCATGCATCATATTCATTTGTTGAAAACATCAATTTGCTCGACATAGAAGATGATGAAATAAAGCAAACCCTCATTGCATATATCACTTCCATCAATGCTCTGCAAGTAACCTGGAATGCATACAAATCAATAGATGATTGGAACAAAGAAAGTGATGTGATATTAGGCAAAATGGCATATGCACTCACAGGAATCAATCAAATAGGTAATGAAAAAGTCATGGATTGGGCAATCCAAGTTGCATCCTTGACAACGAAAATCGTTAATATGATTGGTACCTATTATGCAACTATCGCGAATGCTGATTATCGCAGGAATGAATATATTCGTTCGGTGGTGAATAAAGCATTTCCAGGCGGATTCAAAGGAATGCCATTATCACAAACCGCAATGAATGCAGCTAGATCAGTTTCCGGTATCAGCTCTGTTTTAATTGGAGCAAGAACACCTGAATATGTAGATGATGTGCTTGAAGCAATGCGGCATACAGTGCCGTATTATGATCGAGCAGATTGGCTTGGCATGAAATTGCATTAATGGAACCCCTCTGGCATGCATTGCGTTTACTTGCCCATTGATTAAACAACTTTTGTACTGGATATTACATTCAGATTTCTCGCACCTTCAGAATATTTATGTCAGCTCCTTCAGAATACCGCTATCTTTCCAATATCAATACTCCTGCTGATTTACGGGCATTGCCCGAAAGCGCATTGCGTGAGGTTAGCAATGAAGTACGGGAATATATGGTGGACACAATAACTAAAGTGGGTGGACATTTCGGAGCAGGCCTAGGTGTCGTGGAATTGACTGTTGCACTGCATTATGTGTTTAATACTCCTCATGACAAAATTGTGATCGATACGGGGCATCAAGGGTATCCACATAAGATCCTCACTGGTCGAAAAGATGAACTTCATACAATTCGACAAAAAGATGGTCTTTCAGGATTTCTTAAGAGAGAAGAATCTGAATATGATGTCTTCGGAGCCGGACATGCAAGCACAAGCATCTCAGCCGCATTGGGTTTGGCTACAGCTCGTGATCTTACAAATGATGATTATCGCGTAGTTGCCGTTATCGGCGATGGAGCAATGACGGGCGGTATGGTCTATGAAGCAATGAATAATTGCGGAGTGCAGAATCGGGATCTATTGGTGATTTTAAACGATAATAATATGTCGATTGCCCCGAATGTATGGGCACTTAGCAATTATTTCTCTCAAATATTTTCCTCACCTACGGGTACAAAACTTCGTTCCCATATTTGGGATATTGCTGGTAGAATAGACACTGTTGGTGACCGCATTCGAAAAGTTGCTCATCAAGTTGATAATGGCCTCAAAGCACTACTCACACCAGGTATGCTCTTTGAAGCACTTGGATTCAACTATTTCGGTCCGGTCAATGGACATAATGTCAATAATCTCGTGACCATGCTTGGTAATTTAAAAAATGCCAAGGGACCAACTTTGCTGCATGTTATCACTCAAAAAGGGAAGGGATATGCTCCTGCTGAGCAAGACAAACAATTTTTGCATGCAATTGGAAAAGTAGATAAAATCACCGGAAAATCCTTCCCATCACCTGCTCCTGCAAAGCCCACGCCACCATCATATCAAAAGGTGTTTGGTGAGACAATGACTGAATTATGCGCAAAGGATAATCGAATTGTTGGCATTACAGCCGCAATGCCTGATGGTACAGGTTTGGATATTCTCGCGAAAACATTTCCCGAAAGAGTAATTGATGTCGGTATTGCCGAGAGCCATGCTGTAACATTCGCCGCTGGATTGGCCTGCGAGGGTATCGTTCCCGTTTGTGCGATATATTCTTCATTCTTGCAAAGAGCATTCGACAATATTGTTCATGATTGTGCACTGCAGCATTTGCATGTCGTATTTGCTCTTGATCGCTCAGGTTTGGTTGGTGCTGATGGACCGACACATCATGGCGTTTTGGACCTCGGCTATCTTCGCTTAATTCAAGGCATGATAGTCATGGCGCCGAAAGATGAACAAGAATTACGCGACATGCTTTATTCAGCCATCAATGATTATACAAAAGGTCCTTCTGCTATTCGCTATCCAAGAGGAAATGGATTGGGAATTGCATTAAGCGAACCGAAGAGTATTCCGCTCGGAAAGGGTGAGATTCTTAAGAATGGACAACATATTGCTCTTGTAGGCATCGGAAAAATGGTCAATGAATGCATGAAAGCATCGGTATTATTGGAAGAAAAGGGAATCAATCCAACGGTTGTCAATGCTCGATTCGTCAAACCTCTCGATACCGAATTATTTATCGAACTTTTTGCTAATCATGATATTATCATGACAGTCGAAGATGGCCAAATACAAGGCGGTTTTGGTAGTGCAGTTTCCGAATTTGCCATTGAAAATCAGTTCAAAGGCAGATTGATTATGCATGGAATTGCAGATGAATTTGTTGATCATGGCACCCAGGAAGAATTATTGGCAGAACTTGGACTCGATGCGAATGGAATTGCAAGAAAAGTGGCCGATTTACAAGAATTTGCTTCTCAATCTCTTGCTAACTGATATAGTGTGAAGAAAAAACATTTGTGCTTTTCAAGCCAAGTTTGTACTTTCGTAACTCTTTGATAATGATTTATTCGGCATAATACAATGAAAAGAACCTATCAACCTAGTAAACGCAAGCGTAAAAATGTCCATGGTTTTCGTGCGCGCATGAAAACAAAAAATGGCCGCAAAGTTCTTTCAAGAAGAAGAGCTAAAGGTCGTCATCGTTTGACCGTTTCAGGTTGATATTCCTGAAATAGACTTATTTACTGAGGGCCCTAGAGGCCCTCTTTGTATTCTATGAAGATCCGCGCACTCAAAGGAAGAGCTCAAATTACTTCGGCATTTCGTCGAGGAAAGAAGTTCGCATCCAATACAATTGTGGTGCATTGCAGATCAAGAAAACATGCCAATGAAACAGATGCTCCTCAAGGTGGTAATGAAGATCTGTTTATTATGTGTGCAGTACGGAAAAAACAAGTTCCCCACGCCGTCACCCGCAATCGTATCAAAAGAATAGTTAGGGAATCTGCACGATCATTTGTAAAAACGCATCCAATATTGCCATTTATGACTTTAGCATTTGTTTGGCAAAAACCCATGAAGCATCATTCAGAAGCTAAAACCATAGATATTAAACCGCAAGTTGAAGATGTTCTGAATCAAGCAATGCAGTATTTTAGCGGAAAGCAGGAAATGATGCTGTGAAATTCTTATTGCTCCTTTTATTGCATTTTTATCGTAAAGTTATTTCTCCATATCTGGGGAATAACTGTCGATTCCATCCTACTTGTTCAGTGTATGCAATTCAAGCAATTGAGAAATATGGTGCAATGCGAGGTTCATGGCTGGCCATTAAACGCATCGGGAAATGTCATCCATTGCATCCCGGCGGAATTGATGAAGTACCCTAATCGGAGATAATATCATGCAAGAAGTCTATATCGTTGAACCACTTAGAACACCAGTTGGGAAATATGGCGGAGCTTTATCCTCAATTAGACCCGATGATTTAGGTGCTCATGTCATCAAGGCAGTAGTGAATGCTGCAGGCATTGATCCCGAAGCAATTGATGATGTCATTTTTGGATGTGCCAATCAAGCTGGTGAAGATAATAGAAATATAGCCAGAATGTCAGCGCTCTTAGCAGGACTACCTCATTCTGTGCCGGGTGTGACAGTAAATAGACTATGTGCTTCATCACTCGAAGCGATTATTCAAGGCGCCAGAGCTATAAAATCAGGTGAAGCGAATATCATGATTGTTGGAGGAGTGGAATCTATGTCCCGCGCTCCCTATTCTCTTCCTAAGAATGCATCTGGTTCTGCCATATTTGGCAATCTTACTGCATATGATACTGCGCTTGGATGGCGATATCCAAATCCCGCGATGGCATCAATGTTCCCACTTGAATCCATGGGAGAAACAGCCGAGAATCTAGTGGAGAAATTCGGAATTTCTCGTGAGGATCAAGATGCATTTGCATTAGAATCTCATCAAAGAGCCGTAAAAGCAGCCGAAAATGGACAATTCACTGATGAAATCGTGCCTATCGCCATTCCAAAGAAAAAGGGAGATGCACTCATCATTTCAAAGGATGAACAACCCAGAAAAGATGGAACTATTGAGTCACTCGCAAAATTGTCTCCAGCATTTAGAAAAGGCGGGTCTGTAACTGCAGGTAATTCATCTTCGCTGAATGATGGTGCCGTGGCTATGATATTGGCAAGCGGAGAGGCTGTTCAGAAATATGGATTGAAGCCGATCGCACGCTATGTGGCATCCGGAACAGCGGGTGTCGATCCTAGAATCATGGGCATTGGACCGGTCTATGCAATTCGAAAAGCATTGCAACAAGCACAATTAAATCTCAATGATATAGGACTTTTTGAACTTAATGAAGCATTCGCAGCACAAGCTTTGTCATGCATTCGTGAATTGGGGATAAGTTCTGATAAAGTCAATATTCATGGCGGGGCAATAGCCATCGGGCACCCGCTTGGCATGAGTGGAGGTAGAATTGCAGGACATTTGGCGAGAACCATGCAGAAAAATGATGTGCAATATGGCATTGCATCATTGTGCATTGGAGTGGGTCAAGGACTCGCAATCATCCTGGAGAGAGTGACCTCTCACTAAATTCATTGGTATAATTGCCATCGATACTGTATTTTCGCACTTCTTTGTATAATCGGCTTTTGCCGAAGTCAAACCATACCGAAATGTCGGAGGAATAGCGTTGAAGAATAAACAATTGAGACGCTGGTTATTGATCTTGGGTCCGCTAGTTGCGGCCGCAGTGATTTTATGGCCAACCGTTGATGCGTATTTGTTGGAGCAGGAAGAAATGCAAGCCCTGCATCAAGCCATTCATGGCAAAGACAGCACGGCATTAAAAGCATTCGAGAATGCCAATGGTGAGAGATATCGCACCGCAAAAATGAACCGTGTAAAATTGGGGCTCGATCTCCGTGGCGGTATGTATGTCATGATGGAAGTGGCAGTTGACACTTTGCTTCGTGAAACAGCAGCTCGCGAGACACTCGATGAAACATTCGAAGCCGTAATCAGAGCAACTCATGCGCAAGCAGAAGCTTCAGGTGAAGACTATCTTGATGCATTTCATGCAAACTTTGATCGCATAGCACGCCCAAAAGGCAAATCACTGATTTCATATTTTGATGTTCCTGGCGTTCAGGATGTTACAGATGAAAAAGTGAAAGAGCGCTTGCGTGAAGATGTTGATGGAGCGATTGATCAAGCTCTTGAAGTTATTCGTCAGCGTATCGATAAATTCGGCGTGAGCGAGCCAAATATTTCTAAGCAAGGTTCTCGACGCATTGTGCTTGAGCTTCCAGGCGTGAATAATGAAAAAGAAATGCGCCAATTGCTTTCAACAACAGCTCGTTTGGAATTCAAGCTTGTTCGCAATTCAGCTGATATCGTTAAAGCGCTATATCGTATTGATGCATATTTAGCGAAAAATAATGGTACAAAGAGCGCTGCAGATACAGCGATTGCAAGTGCAGATAGCACAGCAAAAGATACTGTGAAAAAAGATACAACTGCAGTTGCAGCAAAGACTGATAAGAAAAAAGATACTTCTGCAATTGCAGCAGATACAACCAAAAAAGACTCAGCAAAAACTGCAACAGCAGATGATCCTTATAAAGGACTCAAAGATGAGGAAAAAGGTAAGCGATATTCTAAAGATCATCAGCTGACCACACTTCTTCAGATATTCCCATTGGATCAAGAAGGTCGTTTTATCAGTAAAGATGGACAACCTTCTTATTTCTATACTGAAGCGCAAGTGCCTGAACTTGAGTATGTGATGTATATTCCATCAAAACTCTATTCAAGATTTATGTCAATTCTTGATAGACCAGATGTAAAAAAACTCATACCTGCAGACTTACAACTTCTTCGTTCCGCAAAACCTGAATTTGTTTCAAAAGATTTGAAGGACACAACATATGCAATGTGGTGTGTTTTGCGTCAAGCAGAATTGACCGGTGAATATGTTACTGATGCTCGTGCATCATCAGATCCAATGACAAATCTTCCTGTCGTTATGATGGAAATGGATCAAGAAGGTGCTGAAAAATGGGCAGATGTGACAGGCAAGAATATCAAGAAAAAAGTAGCAATTGTTTTAGATGATCAAGTGTATTCCGCACCTGTAGTTCAGAATAAAATTGCAGGTGGTAGCTCACAAATTACTGGTATGGATAGTCCTGAAGAAGCAAGACTTCTCGAGATTGTTTTGAAAGCAGGTGCATTGAAAGCTCCTGTGAAAATTGTTGAAGAACGCTTGGTTGGTCCTTCACTTGGTGAAGACTCCATTCGTCGTGGTCTCATGGGAATGGGCATAGCATTCTTGCTAGTAGTACTCTTCATGGGAATATATTATTCCACTGCAGGTATGGTGGCAAATTTCGCTGTTATCATCAATGTGTTGCTCATTCTCGCAATCTTAACTCCGCTTGTGATTTCAGGTGGTGGTACATTGACATTACCAGGTATTGCAGGTATCATCCTGACAATCGGTATGGCTGTGGATGCAAATATTCTTGTGTTTGAGCGTATTCGTGAAGAAATGATGAGAGGTCGCGGTTTTAGAAATGCTGTGGATGAAGGATTTAGCAAAGCATTGTCTGCGATTGTGGATTCCAATGTGACAACATTC
>JACCDW010334810.1_pt1 | contig 32501 bp, 47 predicted proteins | sample 7449781 | NCBI WGS metagenome assembly JACCDW01 (sample SAMN15323449, study PRJNA562643) | freshwater metagenome | isolation source: river surface water | place: USA:Blue River Watershed | collected 2017-08-18
GCGAGAATGCCGTTCCTGGCGGATTGGTCATAGACCCGGGTCGATCAGTCGATCTTGAGCGTTGGATTAAGAACGGCAACTTATCCGAAGGCAACAAGTTCAAGTTTATTGAACGCACTGCCGCAGTTGAAAACGGCCCACGCGGCATTAAAGAAGAAGACGGACTTGTTCGTATTGAATACCAATTCGAACTGCCACGTCCTGTGTTTAATATCAACCAGATCGTTGGTAGTAATACATTCCCACACTACCCGCCAGGTGTTCGCGGTCTGAATAGTGAGTATCCAGGTGTTGTTGATAAGTATTCTACAACTAGTGGAAATAGCTGGATTCAGGCTAGCGGCGCTACATACTCTACCAACGTCGGTGGAGCAATGCGCGGTGTTGATTTCAGTGCCAACGGTGCCGCCATGCAGGCATCTGCTAGTGCCGCAATCGACAAGGCTATTCCAAATGCAACTGAACTACACGATGGTATGGCTACAATGGACTGGTGTGCTAACGAAACTGGCATTACTGTTCCTGGTAGTAAGAGCACACAGAGTTTCCAGACTACTACAGTAGGCGCACTTGATCCTACCAAGCACAATATTGTTCTACGCATTGTCGGTGACCTTGGACATAACAAGCCTGTAACTGAGCCTGTTACTGTTAAAGCAAAGCCTAAATGTGTAACCTGTGGTCATCAGAACAAGCACAGTGCTAAGTTCTGTAGCCAGTGCGGAACAGCATTAGAAATTTTTGCATAATGGACTACGTACTCCGGCATCCAATCACATCGGACGATGTTGATTTTATCAACAACAGCAGTATAGATATTGAAATCCATAATCCAGACGTTACAGGTAACGATTCGGGATGGTGTGATATGGATACCGGTCAGCGTTTAGTTATGCATAGCGATCGGGCTGTCTTTCGTAATGTTAGCGGGCCCGATCTACTAATGCTTAAATTAAAATACGGTAATCGTATTAAAGAATTACATGACGGGATGAAAAGCATCTATAACATCGATAAATAGATGATGCGAATTTCAGAACTACTTGAAGCAACTTTCCAAGGCGAACCCTGCACTAAAGACTGTAGCGGTCATTCGGCTGGATATCAGTGGGCTATGAAAAACGCCAACAAAAACTGCAACTCTAAAAATAAGAGCTTTAATTCTGGTTGTAACATCGCTAAAGGCCAAATGGCTACAAAACGTCAGCCTCAAAATCAAGCTCAAGAGCTTGACACTGACGAAGAAGTTTAATATAATTACTGTATGCGAATACTTTTCCTTTTATTGTTTTTGACAGGGTGTGCTACTGTTAATACCGAATCTGTCAGTCGCGATAAAACTATGGAAAGTATGGCTAAGATAGCATTAATCAATGAAATGCTTATGAGTCCGGATCCTGCTGTAAGGTTAGAAGGCGCCAGAGCGGCGGCAGAATTTGTTAAAAAAGAGAAACGCTCTATATTCGATTTTTAAAGGAGAAAACAAAATGGCATAGATTGAGTACGCATGTAAGGACGTGGTGTTCCATTTCAACAAAAAACACCTAGAAGATCAGACCATTCCAATGTGGGTCTTAAAAACACATGGAGAATCTTTTTACGTTAATCACGTAGAATGTCAAATTCCGTGGAGCACTAAAGAAACCAGTGACAATCCACACACTAAAGGCAGTATCAAAGTCAAGGACGCTCTGCTCCAAATTGACGATGATAACTGTGCAACACTAACTAAACTTACCTTTGTAGATAAAATTCGTCTGAGGAATCAGAAGCTGGGTATTACTCGCATCATTGTCAAAGAGGGTGCAGATCATTGGAAGTTTAAAGAAACGCTCAAACAGCTGAAGATTAAACACGGTCCCATTAAGGGTGTAGGCGGTGCCTGTACCAGTACATTCTATATGACTGATATTTTGGAGAAGCCACAGTTTTCCATGCTGGCATTGGCAATGAGTAGTTGTCCAAGTTTCAGAGTATTGATGCCCAACGAGGGCTATTACAAATACTATGATGATCCAAAATATAAGGATGTTCCCTTTATTGATGAAGATGCTATGGATTGGGAGGACGACGATGACGACATTTAAAATTCCGCCACCCAGAATAACTGAGTTCATTAATGATATTAAGCGGCTCAATGTTCGGCACAAGCCGTTTAGTGCATATATACCACAGGGATACTATGAAATTGAGCTATATCCCAATCCAAATGAACTATTTTTAAAAATAAAGTACAAATAATTGGACAAATGCCCACTTTACAGGTGGGCATGTTTCCTGTATAATAAATACATACAGCAAAGAGATAGACTCCGCGCTAACAATTATAGAAAGGATTTTTCTATGTCTAAGCCATATGGCACCATTATGCTCATCGGGCGTTTCCAGCCCTTACACTCAGCACACCTTGAGATCATCAAGCGATGCACCGCACTAACTGATCAGTTGGTTGTAGTTGTCGGTAGTGCTAATCAACCGCGTACTTATAAAAACCCATTTACGTTCGATGAACGCAGTCGAATGATTCGTGCGGCTACTGCTGGGCTCAGTATGCGTGTTTATGTTGAACCCAACATTGACACTATCTACAATGACCAAGCATGGGCAGTTCGTGTTCAAGGTATCCACAGCAAGTACCGTTGCCTCGGAACTAAAGATGCTATCATCGGTCATAAGAAAGATGACAGTTCGTTCTACCTTGACATGTTCCCTCAATGGGAGTACATTAACGTGGAAGAAATTGAACCGTTGAGCGCTGTTAATATTCGCGACCTGTACTTCAAGTCCGATGTTAATATGAAGTTCATTAAAGGTGTTGTTCCCGAAACTACTTTTGAATTCTTGGAACAGTTCCGTGCCACACCCGAATATGAACAAATCATCAAGGAGCGTGAGTTTGTTGCCAACTACAAGAAACAGTATGCATCATTGCCTTATCCTCCAATCTTCTCTACTGCCGATGCAGTAGTGATTCAAAGTGGTCACGTACTTATGATTAAACGCCGTTCAGAACCCGGTAAAGGTCTGTGGGCACTTCCTGGAGGTTTCGTAAATGCCAACACCGACAAATCAGTCGAAGACGCCGCAATACGCGAACTCCGCGAAGAAACCGGTATCAAAGTCCCGGCGCCAGTCCTCCGAGGAAATATCCAGCGTTCTAAGGTTTTTGATGCTGTTGATCGTAGCGCTCGTGGTCGTACTATTACTCACGCATTTTATATCCAGTTGCCTGATGGGGAACTGCCTCGTGTAAAAGGTCTAGACGATGCTGAGAAAGCACGTTGGGTTCCTATTGCCGAAGTAAAGAGCGAAGAGTGTTTTGAAGACCATTACGAAATCCTGCAACACTTCTTAGGTGCCTAATATGATTGAATTTTTGATAGTTTATGCTGTAGGTCTTGCCTGTTTGTTCCTGTTGGCAATGGTAGGCAGTTTGTTTGTCAAAGGATTAGAAAATGCTTCTGTTCAAAACAAAGATTACTGAAGAAGATGTGACCTACGGTCCTACTGATCCCGACGAGCTCGTTGCCGAAGTGTTTGCACTTGAGCTAGCTAAAAAAGGTTACATTGGAGTCAGTAACGCCTACTGTCAAATTGGTCGCATTGATCGAATTGACTGGCTAGACGTAATGGCTCGAGCAAGACACTGTAGTCGTGCAGACTTCTACAACGTAGATGGCTCGGGCATCGGGGAGCAACATAGGGAGCATTATGTTCGCTGTTATACAAAAGACCTGCTAACTGTGCATCCGCAAATTTATCAACGCATGAAAAAGTATAGGAGTCAATATGACCTTCAGAGCTTGGTGTCAAGAACAATGGTATGAACACAAAGATGAGTTACAATCTTATGGACAACCATTGAGCTATACCGCAAAAGAATATTTTGCCAAATACAAATATTGGCTCAAACGAGAATATAGGTATCAAAATGCTGAATAAAGTTAAAGGTAATTTGTTGGACATGGCAGACCGTGGTGATTTTGATATCATCATCCAAGGCTGTAATTGTTTCAATGCAATGGGTGCAGGTCTTGCTCCGCAGATTGCTCGGCGTTATCCAATGGCAGAGGCAGTTGATAGTAAAACTGCCAAAGGTAGTATCAACAAACTAGGCAATTGGACTTTTGCTTGGAATGACGAGGCTGGCAGTGCTCCAGTCCGATTTGGAATTATCAATGCTTATACACAATACAGTACCAGTAGTCAGGGCGAAGATGTGTTTGAGTATGCATCGTTTGAATTGATTCTGCGTAAATTGGCGCATCAATATGGCGCACAACGCTACGGTCTGCCCTACATTGGTATGGGTTTGGCTGGCGGCGACAAGAAAAGAATTTTGGCAATGATTGAAAACTTTGCCAAAGAAATTTCGGCTAAAGGTGGTACAGTTACTTTAGTCGAATTCGGTTGACAGGACAATGGGGTTCTGTTATACTATAACTAAGCCCAAGCGATAGACGCAAGGGTGATTTAACTGATAAGGAGTTTATCATGAAATTAGCAAGCAACATCATTCTGAACACAGACAGCTACAAAGTTAGCATGTTCAAACAATACCCGGCAGGAACTACTGGTGTTTATTCGTATATTGAAAGCCGGGGTGGGCGTTACGATAGAACAGTATTCTTCGGACTACAGGCTTTTATCAAGGAATACCTACTGGGGCCAATCACACAGTCAGACATTGACGTGGCTGACGAAATCCTTACCGCACACGGTGAGCCCTTCAACCGAGCAGGATGGCAGTACATCCTTGACAAGCACAATGGATACCTCCCAGTTGTCATTCGAGCTGTCCCCGAGGGAACCGTTGTGCCTGTTAAAAACGTCCTTGCTACAATTGAAAACACAGACCCAGAATGCTTCTGGCTAACTACCTGGCTCGAAACTGCTCTGCTTCGTGCCATTTGGTATCCAACTACTGTGGCAACACAGTCGCACAAGATCCGCGAAGTGATCCTTGACTACTTGGAGAAAACAGGTGACCCTAGCCTCATTGATTTTAAGTTGCACGATTTCGGTGCTCGTGGTGTTTCTAGCCTTGAATCAGCGGCAATCGGAGGCGCATCACACCTTATTAACTTCATGGGCAGTGATACTATTTCTGGTGTTTTGTATGCTCGCGAATTTTACAATGCTGGGGTTGCGGGTTTCTCTATCCCTGCCGCAGAGCACAGTACAATTACTAGTTGGGGACGAGACAACGAGGTAAAAGCATATGAAAACATGGTTCGTCAGTTTGGTAGAGCAGGCAGCATTGTTGCCGTGGTTAGTGACAGTTACGATATTTACAATGCGGCATCAAAACTTTGGGGGGAAGATCTCCGCCAGCTTGTTATTGATAGTGGCGCTACCGTTGTTATTCGTCCTGACTCCGGTGATCCTGTTGAAGTTAATCGTCGATTGGTTGAAATCTTAGGAGAAAAATTTGGTTACACAACAAACGCAAAAGGATTTAAAGTCCTTAACAATGTCCGACTTATCCAAGGTGATGGGGTTAATGAACTCACTATCCGCAGTATATTGGGGGCCTTTATGGCTAATGGTTGGAGTGCAGACAACATTGCTTTCGGCATGGGCGGCGCCCTTCTACAGCAAGTCGATCGAGACACCCAAAAATTCGCAATGAAGTGCAGTTCCGCAGAAGTAAATGGCGAATGGATTGACGTCCAAAAAGATCCAGTTACTGATTCGGGCAAGAAGTCCAAAGCAGGTCGAGTTCAACTCTGGACCAGCGGCGGCGAGTTTGCTAGTGGTGTTACTGCACCTACTGGTTGGACTGACAAAGGCATCGGTGGATGGACATCGGCAATGGTTGAAGTCTATCGCGATGGTCGTCTTGTAAAAGAGATTACCTTCGAAGAAGTTCGGGCTAACGCAAAAGCCTAAAAACAAACAAGGGGATATTGACATCCCCTTGTTTTTATTGTATAATTTATGTATTGAAACAACACACTGAAAGACTTAGATGACTTACTTTCTGAAATCCGGTACTCGTTTTAATGTTTCGACTAAGGAAGCAATGGACCTTCACGAGGCTCTTCCAGTTGGACATTACACTGTTAAGTTTGACAAAATGGCCGGTTGCTTTTATCTTGAACAAATTGACGGCTTTGAAATAAAGGGTAAGATCTACGGCGATACTAAGCGCCAAGCTGATCGTATTCTTAACACCTTCAATGACCGTACGGCCTCCACTGGCATTATGCTGACTGGTGAAAAAGGTTCTGGTAAGACCCTGCTAGCCAAAATGCTGAGCCTTGAAGGTGCCAAAGCCGGGGTGCCTACAATCGTCATCAACCAGCCATGGTGCGGTGAGGACTTCAACGGCTTCATGCAGATGATTGAACAACCGACTATTATCCTCTTTGACGAGTTTGAAAAGGTCTATGATCGTGAAGATCAGGAAAAGATGCTGACTCTGCTGGATGGCGTATATCCCAGCAAAAAGCTGTTCGTTCTGACCTGTAACGACAAGTGGCGTGTCAATGAACACATGCGTAACCGTCCCGGTCGTATCTACTACATGATGGAGTACAAGGGTTTGGAGCAGGACTTTATCATCGAGTACTGCGACGACAACTTGAAGAACAAGGATCACATTCCCAGTGTCTGCCGTATTGCTACACTGTTCGATCAGTTCAACTTTGACATGCTGAAAGCAATGGTTGAAGAAATGAACCGTTACGGTGAAACTCCGAATCAGGTCATGAAGATGCTGAACACTCGTCCAGAGTTCGGTGGCGAAACTCGCTACAAGGTTTCCCTGCAGATTGATGGTGTCGATGTTCCTGAAAAGGATGCTGATACTGAATGGCAAGGCAACCCACTGGTTCAGAATGTCAGCATTGACTACAAGGTCTGGGACGAAGATGGTATTCCTGGCCCAGAAGCTGTTGATGGCTCCGTTTCCCGAGACTTCGATTGGGAATGTGCCCGATTTAATGGGCAAGACCTTAAGCAGGTCGATAGCCAAACTGGCAAGTTCGTGTTCATGAACGAAGACGGTGAGCGTTTGTCACTTACTAAGGTTCGCGAACGTGGCTATCATTGGGACGCTTTTTAATCTGTAATTCAGGTTAAAATGATAAAACCGGCTCTTGACAGAGTCGGTTTTTCGTTTATAATGTTACATATTGAAAGGAAGCTGATATGGTTGGACTACACTGTACCTATGACGAAGACCGTGAAGAATGGCTAGTTTGGTTCCCACATCCACTCGGCGGAATGAATGTTTTAGAATCATTTAACAACGAAGCCGAAGCTCGCCAATTCTGGCAAGAACAAATCGACTCAGCAGACCATCAGGAATAATATGAGCAACCCAAAAGCCCCTCAAATCTTAAACGAAATTGTCGAAGCACTTAAAAAGTCAAACCTAAAGGCTGTTAATGAGAACAGCGAGGGGAGAGTTAATAGTAAAAATGATGAAGATAAGATTATTGCATGGTTGAAAAATCAGCCTAAATTTAAAGACCGTATTAAAGAAGGTGTGCTTCGTAGTTTTATGGATATGGAAGTTATCGACTACGATGGTTCTGCTCATGCTGTAAATATCAAAACTTCTATCGGTAGTTCGGACAATGCCTTTAGTAAGTTAGGGATATTGTGGGCTCTTACTGATCTAACTCTCGACCAGTACGAAAAACTTAAAATTACTAATAAGATCAGCGATACAAAATTTGCAGAGTTGATTATTAAACATAAAAAAGAAACTACTCGCGATTACTGGTTTCTTAGTTTAGATAAAAAAGACTTTAGTCATGTTATGGTACGCGGTGTAAAACAAATCACTCATTGGTTTAAAAATCCTACCAATAACTTGCAAATCGTTTGGAATAAAGAACACGATTGTGCGCCCGGCGAGAAAACCTTTGAAGAAGTTTTTTATAATGTTATCACAGACGGTGCGTTCCGATGCTGGGCACTCAAAGCCGAGCAGTGGAAAACGGCCATTGCTTATCGAAAGGCTAACTTCAAAGCCGAGCCTGAGATCGAAAAGAGCACAAAAACAAAAAGTAAATAACACAATGAATATAACACTGTTTAATGAATCTTGTTTTGAAGCGTTTGCAAAAATTGCAGACAAAAGTGTAGATATGGTCTGTGTTGATCCTCCATACGGTACAACTACTATTGAGTGGGATAAGACATTAGACTTTACTAAGATGTGGGCAGAGCTAGATAGAATCTGCAAGCCAAAAGCCAACATAATTATCTTCGGCAGTCAGCCATTTACTAGCCTTGTTATTGCCAGTAAAATTGATTGGTTCCGCCACGAGCTTATTTGGAACAAGAATAAGTGCGGTAGTCCCGGTCTAGCCAAATATCGTCCTCAGAAAGTCCATGAGAACATTATGGTCTTTAGCAAAGAAAGTGGCGGCACATACAATCCTATTATGGAAGAAGGTGAAGCCTACAAGCGAGAAGCCAAGGACAAAGAAAAAGGTTATGGCACAGGCAAGAACAGTCACGGATACGGTTTTGGTAACAAAGGCAAAGTCTATCTAGGCGGGGAGAATCACGGAACTCGTTATCCAAAAAGTATTCTTCATGCTAGCCGCAATTTCAGTGCTCAACAGACCGTGCATCCAACACAGAAGCCGACTAACGTCTTAAATTGGCTTATCATGACCTATAGCAATCCGGGCGATACTGTACTAGATTTTACCATGGGTTCGGGCAGTTGCGGCGTGAGTGCCAAACTTACCGGAAGAAACTTCATTGGCGTAGAAATGACCAAAGAATACTTTGACATTGCCACTACTCGAATTAACCAAACTGTAGAATCTACCGTTACTCCAGCTAACAAGCAATTGAGCACACAACTTCCGGAAGGTGTCCAAACTACGCCGGACGACAAGTACGAACAGGGTGTTTTGGAAGCTATTCGAAATCCAGACGCTAAGCCAAAAGCTAAAAAGTCCAAAAAATCAAAAAATGTTATAAATCTTTTTGACGAGACTTGACTTCCTGGTAAAACCAGTGTATAATTAACACATACAGACACAAAGGAGCCAGAAATGGACAATGTAATTGATACACTGAAACAGCCCGAATCTAATCCTGTCAATCTTTCAGATTTTACTGACGAGCAGGTAGATGCGGTTATCCTCTACCTTGCCAAACTTGCTCGAGAAACTCACAACAAGCATGGACTTTCTAAAGAACAAAAGGAAGCCAGTCTTAAAAAGTTCCTTGCCATTATGGATTCTTGGCCTAAAGAGTTTTGCACTCGCGTCCAAGATCGTATTTTCGATACTTTCCGAGAGACTGAAAAAAACCATCAGCCCAACTTTTGGGCGGCGCCAGCAGATGCTATGATTGAGGCTACAAAGGCTGTAGAATTCGGAGTTGAATCATGATCACAGACATTATCAACCGTGAGATTAAAGTAGATGACTTTGTAGTATTCTACAGCAACATCTACCAAGTCAAAGCATTAGGCAAAGCCCGTGATGGTGGGCGTGGCAATGTTAAAATGATGATTTGGAACGGTGGGCATACTGCTCGCCCAGTAACCAAATTCTCAAAAGATATTGCCGTTTTGGATAAGAATCAAGTGCTACTTTGGTTGATTACTCAGGGCACATCCGCTTGACATTTAGGTAAAACCTTGCTATAATATATACATACAGACAAACACAGAAAGGTATCAAATGATTCTCAACAATGCTCCTGCAAATGAAGCTATTGTTTCCAATGTTGGCGAAATTGGCGAATTCCGTATCCGCAATTCGGCTAAAGCGTTTAACATTCTGTCCAGCGGTTTGTACGCAAACAAGATTCGTGCTATTGTGCGTGAATTGAGCACGAATGCTGTGGATAGTCATGCCGCCGCAGGCAAACAAGATACTCCATTTGATGTTCATCTTCCAAATCAATTGGAACCACACTTTTCCATCCGTGACTACGGCACCGGCCTGACACACGAGCAAGTTACAAACATCTATACTACTTACTTCGAATCGACTAAAACTAATAGTAACGATTTTACGGGCTGTTTGGGCTTGGGCTCGAAAAGTCCCTTCTCCTACACTGACAACTTTACCGTAACCGCTGTCAAGGATGGCAAGAAGGGTATTTACACTGCCTTCATTAATGAAGCCGGTGTGCCTAGTATTGCTCTTATGATGACCGAAGACACTACAGATCCTGCTGGAGTTGAAGTTAAGTTTGCAGTCAATGATCGCTACGACTTTGACAAGTTCAAGCAAGAAGCTCGCCATGTCTATAAGCACTTTGCTCTGCGTCCGGTTGTTAGTGGTGCTGATAACTTCCAATTTACTAATACTGAATACGAAAGCCGAGACATCATTCCTGGTGTTCATGCTATCAAGAGTCAGCATCAAAGTATTGCTATCATGGGTAATATTGCTTACCCTATTGACATCCCTCGCAGTGACAAGACGCTCGGTGACTTGGCAGTTATGTTGAACTGTGGTTTGGAAATGCACTTCGGTATTGGCGAGTTAGACTTCCAAGCTTCACGTGAAGGTTTGAGTTACATTCCTCAGACTATCGAAGCAATCAAGAACAAACTCGAAGCTGTCAGCAAGGCGCTGAGTGTAGTTTTGGCTCGTGAAGCCAATGCTCTGCCTAACCTGTGGGATCGTGCTCTCTACGTTTATAAGAAGCGTGATGTTCAACTGTGGCGTACCGCTGTGCAAGAGTATGTCAAAGCTAACCCCTTGCCTACTTTTGATGACAAACATGGCTATGGTGCTCGTCCTAAGACTTTCGAACTGAAGGTCAGTGATCTTGCCAAGGACTATAACATCCTTATCAAGTGTTCTGAGCAAAGTGCTAGTTCTAAGACTCTTAAGAACGGCAAGACCTACACTGCCTATGCAGACGGCAATGCTCGTGATGCTAAAGGCCATTACATTACTTGGCCCGAATGGCATATTAATGTTGATGCCGGTAGTGTGTTTGTTATCAACGACATTAAGACCGGGGCTCAGGGTCGTGCCAACTATCACTTCCGTGAAGAAGGTACTAAGCACTACAGCCGCCGTATCTGGATTCTGGAGAAGGCAGACAAGAGCAAGGAAATGGACCTTAAGAGTTTCTTTGCCGCAATCTGCGAACCTCCTAATGATCGTCGTATTGCCGCTAGCACACTAAACAAGCCCGAACGTGAAAAGTTGGGTCGCGATGTAACGATTCTTAAACTGGAACGTCGTGGCGGTAGTGGCTATCGTCGTAGTGACGAGGACATGGTGTGGCGTGATGCAGGTGATACTAGCAAGTTTCCCGACAAGGATGTTATTACTGGTCAGCCCATTACCTACTACTATGTTCCGCTGAGTGGCTTCTACATGCAGAGTACCAAAGGCTACACTGGTGGTAAAGAACTCTACGAAGATGTTAAGAGTCTCAAAGGTCTGTTCAACGGCGAAATCTACGGTGTTCGTAAAAAAGACATTGAAGATATCAAGAAAAAGCCAAACTGGAAGAACTTTGAAGAACACATTGCCGAGCAATTGGTTAAGCGTGATATGACTAAAATGCTGATGAGCTTGGTTCGTAGCAATTTGGATCATGCTGACATTCTTCAGTTCAACAACCGTGATGTTTCGATGTTCATTGAAAACAAGGCGAGTCCTTATTTGAAGTTTGTTTCGGTGTTCAACGGTATTGACAAGTTCGATGGTTCGCGCTACAATATTGAAAGACTGTTTAGGAACTTTGCTCCTAACAAAACTTTGGATCCCACTGCTCTCCAAACTAAGTACAACAATGAACTTCGTGAGGTGAATATGCGTTATCCATTGCTGTTGAAGTTGAGTACTTACCGCGTAGATGCGAGTGATATCGCAGAGTATGTTAATTTGATTGATACTAAGAAAGGTGTCTAAGATGATTGAAGTATTTGGTGTAACTTTTTGGGTCCCGGGACTCTTGCTTGCGGCTACGGCGATTTCAGTAGCGATTTATTTGAAAATTAAAGGCAACTAAAATGTCATATCCGTTTATTATCCAAGGCCAAAACGTAACTGTTGTTATTGATGGCAAACCGCATACTATTGCAAAAACCCACATTACTTATACCAAGGTAGTTGAGGCTATCAAGGCCGGAGATTGGGACGCTGTCAAGCAGATCATCGATCCAGTTAAAATCGTACTCAACTACGGTCGCGGTAACGTCAGCATCCAGGGCGAGAAACTGTTCTGGAAAGGTGCTCCGTTTGCCGGCGTACTGGCTACCCGCATGATTGCCATGCTGGAAGAAGGCTTCAGTATTGAGCCCATGGTTCTGTTCATGGAAAATCTCATGCTAAACCCAAGCAAGCGCTCAGTCGATGAACTCTACGGCTTCTTGGAAAAGAACAACCTGCCGCTTACTCCGGACGGTCACTTCTTGGCTTACAAGAAGGTCCGTCGTAACTTCCTGGATATCCATTCAGGTACTATGGACAATAGTCCTGGCAAGATTGTGGAAATGGAACGTAACCAAGTTGATGACAACAAGGATCAAACCTGCTCCACTGGTCTTCACTTCTGTGGTATGAGTTACCTGGACCACTTCGGTGGCAGTGACAGCCGTATCGTTATTGTCAAGATCAATCCGCGTGACGTTGTTAGCATTCCGAGTGACTACAACGGCGCCAAAGGTCGTGCTTGCCGCTACGAAGTTATCGGTGAAATGGGCGTCAAGGCAGAAGATGCTTTTACTGCTCCTGTGCAGGCCAATGCCAACGGTACCCAAACTGTTTATGCTGATGCTCCGCGTGAAGGCGACAGTGCCTTTAAGAAGGGTTACAGCGATGGTTTCCGCCGTTTGGACTACCATAACACCTATAGTAGTAAGGATTATCAGAACTATGACAACGGCTACGACCTTGGAGTCCTAGATGCTGATCACGGTCAAGCAGAACGTTGGCGCTATGTGCCTAAGGCAAAGCCGGCTAGTGTAAATCCTGCCGCACAGTGGCCTTTTCCAACTAAGGACTAATCCATGATCAGAGTCATTTTACTATTCTTAGTATTAGCGGCTCTGGTCTGGGCAGGCATTCTTGGTGTCCAAAAGATGACAGGAAAGCAGGCCCTGGACTTGACAAAGGCCGCGGTCTATGCTATAATTAGTGCATCAGTTGCGATGATACTGATGTTTGGTTTGGTAATCCTCTTTTAATTTAAGGAAATGAAATGTTGAAAATGAAGCGTTTTGGTTTGGTGGCTGCTGTTTTGGGTATGGCCGTTTTTGCTACTGGTTGTACTCGTATTGAAACTGGTGAGGTCGGTGTCCGAGTTGGTTTTGACAAACAGGTCAAACCGGGCGAACTTGAGCCGGGCTCGTTCAATCAGGTCTTGATTGGTGATGTTTTGACTTTCCCTTACAAGGACGTCAATGTGGTTTTGGAGAATATGACTCCTGTTGCCAAAGACAACAGCACTATGAAGGATTTGGATGCTGTGGTTGTTTATAACCTTAATAAGAATCAGGCCGCAGAACTGTACTCAACTAAGAACCGAAGTTTCCACGCTGATCACAAAGGTGATACCTACCTGATGTATAACTACATTGTCCAAAATGCACGTAACGCCATCTACAAGGCCGCACGTAAGCATGAAGCATTGGATATGGCAGATAACCGAGATGCTATGGAAAACTTCATCAAGGACGAAATCACTCGTAACCTTGCTGAGGAAAAACTAGATGGTGCAATCACTATTACACAGGTTATGATTCGTAACGTAACTCCTGCTGATAGTGTTGTTCAAAGTGCTAACGATTTAGTTCGTAGCAAGAACGAGTTGAAGCAAAAGGAAATCGAAGTTAAGACTGCCGAAGCAGAAGCACGTCGAATGGCGGCTCTGGCTAACAACAGTTCTAGCTCAATTGCATTCATGAATGCCCAGGCTGCTCTGAATATCTCCGAAGGTATTAAGAATGGTAAGGTGCAGACTATCGTTGTTCCTAGCAATATGACATCGTTGATGTTGCCTAAGTAAGCAATAAAAACAAGAACAAGGGCCTTGACGGCCCTTTTCTTTTATGCTATAATATATACATGTTCAACTAATACAGAAAGACCGAAATGGCTGTTTTTGGGTATCTTGCTTATTCGTTAGTGGCATTTACCTGCTACATGTTTTATATCCTGGATTTCGAACTTTTTAAAAGTGCCGTCTTGCCCTGGATTGTGTTTATGATTGTGCTGTTTGCTCCGCTGGTCTGGACTGCGGTTCGTAATGAAAAGGCTTCAAAATGAAACAACGTGGAATGTCTCTAATTGAAATTATGGTGCTGGCAATTTTTGCCTGTTGCATTGTATTGGTCGCAATACCAGTCATTACTGGCAATACCAATAATAACAATACCATCAGCTGGGGTATTAATGGCATGACTGAAAGCCGTTGTATCGAAGGCTACAAATTTATCGTTGGGCAAGAAGGACAGGCCCGTCAAATCCTGGACGAGTTTGGCAAAGGTGTTCGTTGTGAAAACCCTAATGCTGGTAAGCCCGGCAGTTTTGGAAAGATGTAATCATGGGATGCTGGAATAAAACTTGTGGCCTGAGCAATTTGCATATTACTGCGGGGACTCCTGTATATGTGTTTGTTCTGGAAAAGAACAAATCTTATGATCACTGCTATTCAACTAGTCTATTCAGTCCGTTGCTTCTGCCCTTCGAAAGCACTTACGATGACTACGGCGGTGGCGAAGACAGCCACGGTATTGCCCTTGGCTTGATTATGGGCGGTATTACAGGAAATCTTGTAGAACTAGAAGTCGGTGAAAACAAGTATCACGACATTGAAGTTAAGAAGGACGGATTCACTCCTGAAAAATTCTTTGAAGCAGTACATGAAGACCGTTTGAGCATCCAAGGACGCTTTAGTAGCGAACCTACACCGATCTACTTCACTATGTTCCGCAAAGACATTGTAGATCACATACTTGAGAATCGTCGTATCCAAGACTATGTTGGCGAAGGCAAGGGCACTTGTGGCTACGGTAACAACTATGTCAAATACAAGTTTGCTGACATTGTTGCCGACATTCGTCCCTTGCTCAACGAAGCAATGGAAAAGATTGCCAAGGCAAAAGAAGACGAAAACGACACGCTGGCTAACTACATGCTCTACGATGGCTTTGAAGGTATGTTCCCATACGGACATCCTAATAAGGTAGCCAAATGGTTGCGTGGTGACAGCTATCGTTACAGCCGAATTGTAGATATGAAAACTGTTATCCGCAGAGGTCTCGAAGTGGGCACAGTTGAAGCTATCAACAATTTGGAAAAAGTTCTTGTTGAGCACCTCAAGGCTGTGTTTATTGACGGATTTATGCATGCCGCACGTAAGACTTGGATTCCGGGCGGACACGAAGGTAGCCAAAGTATGAGCGGTGGTGCTCTGCGTTTGCTTGCCGATGCTACTGTCACTGCACTAGATAAAGAAAAGGCAGAGTGGGAGTCTGAAAATGTTGGCGAAGAAGAGGAGTACATCGAAGAATGATTTATATCCTAATGATCTGGACTGTAGTTGGCGCCGGTGCTTCTGCCAAGTCTGCTGATGTTATCAAATACGACTGGAGACCTTTGGGCGAGTTTTATAATTCCGTTGATATGGGTAAAAATGGTCGAGAAATGTGTGAAGATGCCGCCCGTCAGCTGGGATTGAAAACTGATGCTTATCGTTGTGTGAGGTCAAAATGAAACTCTTTGGACGCACAAGTGGCTACTATTTGTTTTGGACGAGTTTTGTCTATTTTATTGTAGGCATAATCTTTATCACAACTAAGATAGCCCGACCTGAACTTGCAACGCTGTGTTTCGTATTAGTACTCAGTATTCCTCTTTGGTGCCCTCCGGTGGCACGTTATTTTAACATGGAGCCAGTAATGTTTGATTTTTTTAGATTTATTAAAAAGAATGGAGACGATATGGAGAAAACTAATGTAGTTAAGTTCCCGGAACCTAAATCATATCCTAAGATGCCAGAAGTAGAGCCTCCTGAGCCCGAACCCGAAAAGGCCGGCAGGACCTATTACCGCTTGGGCTTAACTGATAACAATCGAGTATCTTTCACTATGGGCTATAGTGAGGTTACTATGAATCGACTAGGGATTCAAAATATGATTGATCAGTTGTCTTTCTACCGTGACCAACTGCGAGATGACGAAGAATGATTTACTTTAATATCAACATCCGTAATCCTTTTTGGTGGAATCGGTTCGAGAACATTAAAGTTTGGATGGGCGATACTCCATTTAAGAATAAATTCTGGGAACTTCAAATAATGAAAGGCCCTGAGCTGTTCCGTTTCGAAATTGAAATAACAACTCGTCAGGATCACGCAGGTCTAAACATTGAGTTAGGACTGCTAGGATATCACATTGGCTTTACATTCTACGACAATCGTCATTGGAATGAAGAAGAAGGTCGGTGGATGGTTTATACCGAAGAAGAAGGCTATCACTAATGGCTAAAGAAATACCTCAGCATAAAGACAAACTAGGTAGGGTACTCGAACTCGGAGACTGCGTAGTATATCCGCAGAGCAATAGCTTGGGCATCGGCGTTATTAAAAAGTTTAACCCTAAAATGATCAAAGTTGCTAAGATCGGTAGTAAGTGGGAACAGAATAAGTATCCGCAAGACCTTGTTAAAGTAGATGGTCCCGAAGTTAGCATGTATCTATTAACAAACTCGAGTAAAAAATGACACGCCTTTACTGTATTAGAGAAACGGATAACGGCTACGAGCCGTGCGATATTCTGCTTGATCACGGTCTTAGTGCCGACTTTAGAACTTATGTTATTCGCAAAGAAGATCTAAAGCCTTGGCAAATTGTTGATGCTCTAAATCAAGCATATAAGGCGGGACGTGAAGAAGCGTTTCGAGATCTAAGAAATTTTATTGGAGTGCCAAAATGAGCGGTCGTGGTGTTATTATGGAGGAACCTCCTCAGGCTTGCGAAATGTGTGGTATAATTGCAGAATGCCGTCCTTATGGGCCTAACGGCGAACAAATCTGTTTCGATTGTGCTACTACTAAATGTGATAAAGAGCAGGTAGAAAAGCGTATGATGAATCATATTTTTGGAGATCCGTTAGATGGCTAACTATGCTGAATATTTTGACAAGATTGCCTACAAGCCTAAATACTTTATTGGAGATCGTGTATTCGGCTATTGGAACAAGATACCCTTTATTGGCAGTGTAGGTAACGATACGTTAGTCAGTTTAATAGAAGGACCCAGAATTACCGTCATGCCAGACCTTCCTGTCATATATAATGGTATGAGACATAATATCTTAATTGTCAAACACAAAGACATAAAACAAAAACTCAAGGAATATTAATGAGACTCGAAGGATTCGTAGAAAAAGGTTGGGGGCACGAACTTATCTGGGCTACTAACGACAAATACTGCGGTAAGCTGTTAAAGTTTAATAAAGGTGCAAAGTTTTCCATGCACTTTCACGCACAGAAAGATGAGACTTGGTATGTGCTCAACGGTAAGTTTGAAGTTCATTACATTATAACTCATGATGCTAGTCGCCGAGTAGAAATTCTTGAAGAAGGTAGTACATGGCGTAATGAGCCGCTCGAGCCGCATCAATTAGTCTGCATTGAAGAAGGTACTATTATCGAAGTTAGCACACCAGACTCAATTGCAGACAATTATCGTGTTGCTCCGGGCGACAGTCAAAAATGAAACGTGTAATGGTTAATGGTACCTTTGACATACTACACAGAGGCCATATAGAACTGTTAAACTTTGCACGTAGTCAAGGTGATCGGCTGTTAGTAGCTATAGACACTGACCGTCGTGTAAAAGAACTCAAGGGCACTGATCGGCCTATTAACAATCAAGAAGATCGAAAATTTCATTTATTAAATCTAAAAGCTGTAGATGCAGTTATGTTCTTTGACAGTAAAGAAGAACTAATTGAAATAATGAAAGGTTGGAAACCAGAAGTCTATGTAAAAGGCAGTGACTGGAAGGGCGGAGAGGGCACAGCCCATCAATATTCAAAAGAAGTAATCTATTATGAACGAGTCGGAGACTACTCAACAACAAACATCATTCAACGTATTGCTGATAGGTGATAGTTGCATTGACGAATATAAAATAGGCACAGTTGATAGACTTAGCCCAGAAGCACCTGTACCTGTTATTAAGGTAGTTGAAACAATGTCCTTACCCGGCATGTCTGAAAATGTATTCAGAAACTTTACTGCGTTAGGCATTGATCCTGATTTTATAACCAACTACGAAACTATAACTAAAACTCGCTTTATCGATAAAAAGTCCGGGCAACACTTATTGCGAGTCGATAATGAACACAGTCTAACACCCTGGAGTGGAAAGATGCCTGCAGGACCGTTCGATGCTATAGTAATTTCTGATTACGATAAAGGTTTTCTAACCTATGAGCATATTGAACAAGTTATTAAAACTGCTAACTGCCCTGTGTTCATTGACACAAAGAAACGAGACTTATCGAGATTCAGTGCCGATAATGCTTATATAAAAATCAACGAAACTGAATACAAAAATAGATACAGTATTCCACGGAACTTAATTATTACACTAGGCGATCGAGGAGCTATGCTAAAAACAGTTCATACTGAAACACTGTTTTCAACAAGGGCAGTAGAAGTTATGGATGTATGTGGGTGCGGAGATACGTTTCTGGCATCTTTAGCCTACCAGTATCTACAGACAAAAAGCATAGAAGATGCTATACTATTTGCTAACAAGGCTGCTAGTATTTCTGTACAGCACCGAGGAAATTATGCTCCAAATTTGAAAGAAATTTCAAATTTGCCGGCATAAATAAATTTGTAGGACGCCATAATGGGTCTTACAAATCGGGCACAATGCCCAAACGTTCTTGCTTATTAAGGAGAAAACTATGAACGCAATTACTCGTTTTGACACTTCTGCTCTAAACAGAGCACTTATCGGATTTGATCGTATTTTCACAGATGCTGAAAGACGCTTTGCAAACTCCGCTCAACACAACTATCCCCCATACAATGTCCTAAAACACGACGACAACACTTTTGAAGTTGAAATCGCTGTTGCAGGGTTTGATCGCGAGGATATCACTATTGAAGTTGATCAAAACCAACTCACTATCCGAGGACAGCGTCTAAAAGATGAAGATGCTAGCAAGTATCTACATCGTGGTCTAGCTGCTCGAGATTTTGAGCGTAGCTTTACACTTGCCGACTACATCATTGTGGGCGATGCAGAATTGACAAACGGTATTCTTCGTGTTAAACTAACACGTGAAGTACCTGAAGCACTCAAGCCTCGCATGATTGCCATCAAGTAAAAGCATTGGGGGAGCAATCCCCCAATTTACATCATACACAGAAAAGAGTTTAAGATGGCAGAAACTAAAACTAAAGATATCGTCGAAACTGAAAATGATTTTGATATCTTAAGCCCCGGACTTTATAAAGTTGTCCTACAGAATGACGACCACACTCCTATGGATTTTGTCATTGCTCTACTAATGCACGTTTTTAAACATAATGAAGCCAGTGCAAAAACAGTCACTATGCAGGTTCATAATGAAGGTGCAGGCATTGCAGGAATTTATCCGCACGAAATTGCCGAACAAAAAGGCGTCGAAGGAACTATGTTAGCCCGACAAAACGGATATCCTTTGGTTATCAGAGTAGAGGAAGAATGAAACAATACGCAGTAACAGGTATTGGTATTATAAATGGCTTAGGCGAAACACTAGAAGAAAATTGGACAAATTTACTAGCAGGTCAAACTGCTATTAAAGAAATTTCCTGGCCAGAAGACAATCCTAAAAAGTTTCCGAAAACACATAAAAGTCTTACAGTAAAAATAGGTGCTCCGGCACCTATTCCTATCTATGAAGAAATGGCCTATGGTGGAATCGCCCAGCATTGGGATCCTTGCATTAAATTAGGAATACGATCTGTAGAAGATGCTGTTAATGATAGCGGCATTGAAAGTAAAAATGTTTCAGTTGTTTATAGCACTACAGGCGGAAATACAGTAAGTAGAGGGTACCTTACACGAGCATTAGAAGACGGCCGAGAAAGAATATTACCTAGACAGGTAATTCAATCAACATTAGATTACCTTAGCGGTACTATTTCTCGAATGTTTGAGTTTAATGGATTATCTACTGGTATTAACGCTGCCTGTTCTACCGGACTTCTAAGTATAGATTATGCGTTAAGAACTTTAGAAACAGAGCCAGATATTGATGCAGTTGTAGTCGGTGGCGCAGATATGCCGATCGAAGCATATCAATGTTATTATTTTCAAAATCTCGGAGCTTTGAGCAACGAACCTGCAACACCCTTTGACCAAAATCGAGCAGGATTTAATGCAGGAGAAGGCGCAGGCTGTTTAGTTATTGAGCCTTTAGAAAAAGCAAAAGCTAGAGGTGCAAAAATATATGGGTTAATCGTAGGAGCAGGAGTTGCTAGCGCAGGACATCACGACACCAGTCCTGATAAAGATGGAATTGCTGCCAAAACCGCAGTTGCTAGAGCATTAAAGTCTGCAGGAATTAAAACATCCGACATCGGTTATATTAACGCTCATGCAACAGGAACTCAGGCAGGAGATGATATAGAATTCTATGCTATGCGAGAATTGTTTCCTGAAAAAACTATGGTAGCGAATAAAGCGCAGATAGGACACACATTAGCGGCTAGCGGCATTATTGAAACTATCTATACGCTAATGGCTTTAAAAACACAAACAACGCCGCCTACTATCAATCTAAAAACTCCTATCGATTCGGGTATGTCAATTCCTACAGAAGCATCTGCTATCAATGCTAAGTACGCTATAAAGAATAACTTTGCATTTAGCGGGCGTTCCGCTTGCATTGTGCTAAAACGCTACGAGGAATAAATGAGTTTAAAAGAGCTAACCAAAGACAGTCATACAGCCGCAGAAGAAACTAAATTCATGAAGGCAGTGTTTAAAAGAAACATGCCAATTGAAGTTTGGGCAGACTATACCTATCAAAAGTCTAACTTCTATGCCAGTATCGAAACTGTTGCAAGAGATGCAGGACTTACAACAGACATGTTAGAAATCGAACGAGCATTAAAACTGTACCTTGATGCTAAAGAGATGAATAACGGGGTCTATCCTAGACTTCGTCCTGAGACTATTGCCTACAGTCGTTATATCCTAGACCTTGTAGGACAACCAGCAAAGATTGCCGCACATCTTTACACATGGCACATGGGAGACTTGTTCGGCGGTCAAATGATTAGAAAAGTAATTAATGCTCCTCATCGTAACTTAGATTTTAATGATGTCGAAGGCCTTAAAGAAAAAATTCGTGCTATGCTAGACGACAGCATGGCAGAAGAAGCAAACGTGGCCTTTGACTGGGCAATTAAAATTATGAACAGCTACAATGACGAACTTAGTTTGGCCAACGCTGATTGATATTCAGCAAGAATTTGAGAGGCTGTTCAACAGCACCGGGCAAGAAATACAAGAGCCCGGACTAGACAGATTCAATTGGTACAACAAAGTTTGGACCAGTAGTCTTTATAGGAGAGCACACATCGACGTCGTTGATGCTAGGGAAACTCGCGGTCTCTGGATGATGCATTGTTGTGTGTTCCCCCATACTCACAATCCTGCACCTATATTCGGTTTTGATGTAGTAGCAGGAAAAAATAAAATTACAGGTGCATTCCATGACTTTAGTCCTGCAGGTGATCCCGAACACTTCATGCTCGACTGGTTCGCAGATTCTGCACAAAAACTAGAATGGAATAAAGTTAGACGCTTACCAGACTGGGCGGAACGTATCTTTACACCTAGTATGATTTCTGCAGGCAACGTACAAGATCCTGAAGAAATAAATCAACTGTATCTAACAGCTATTAACGATCTTAGATACTACCTAGATAATGTAGGCCTATCAAACAATACAGCAGTAGATACACAGACCGCACAAGACTATTACTGCGACAATCAAAGACTAAATCCGCACACTCCCAAGGTTATGACAGCGTTAGGGCTTAATCCTGAAGATGTGCAGGTATTCATACAGCAGTGTCTTTTTCCTAAGATAGGAGAAACGCAATGAGTCATGTATGGGAAAAGATGCGAGCATGTGCAGATGAAATACAAAAGATATTTGCACGTACTGGCACACTACACAGAAATCCAGAACACGATGCAAAATACACATGGGAAAATCATGTCTATTATGCAGAAACTTATCGTAGAGCACACATTGAGATTGTAGATAAAACTGAAAGCCACGGAATTTATATTCTACACGCTACAGTATTTCCACATGCTGATGACGATACGCCTATTTGGGGGTTCGATACTGTCTGCGGTAAAAACAAGATCACAGGTGCATTCCACGACTTCAGCCTAGTTAGTAATCAACACACAATGCATGATTGGTTTGCTAACGAAGTTAAAGATATCACGTGGAACAAAAAGCGTGAGCTGCCTGAGTGGGCTAGTAACATCTTTAGCCCTAGTATGGTAGCTGCCGGCAATCTTACAGAATCTAGTGAAATTGATCAATTTGTTAGCCTAGGTTTAAAAACCCTAGAATACTATGTTAGCAACGTCAATCGCAAGGGCACTGCCAATTCTAAAGATCGTCAAAATTTCTACTGCATTAATCAAAAGAAAAACCCACATGTTTATCGTAGCATGATTGCCATGGGTGTTCCTGAACCTGTTATCCGTGATTTCGTTGATGAAGTGCTGTTCCCAGAAATAGGTAAATAACTTATTATGCGAGCACGTGACTTTTTATACGAAACTATCGAAATTATTTCAGAAAAAACATCAGCAGATGAACTAATTTCCTATATTAAACCCATGGGGTTTGATGTTGAAAAGAAAACAGGTACAACAGTTAAAGTAGTTGTTCCTTCAGCAAATCGTTTCGACAGCGTTCAAAATATTGCTAGAACTTTACCGGGATCTACTGTCTCCGCTGATGGTAAAGTAATTCACTTCGACGGTGCTACAGTTTTGGTAAAACCCGCAGAAGCTCAAGGCGGAAGATTAGAAAAAGAAGAAGGGCAAATTCTTGCTCTCGATACTACTATTAAAGAGCATCTTAACGGGCAACCGTTTATTAAAGTAGCTATAGGTACTCGCGTAGTTAATGCCGCTGGTGCTGTTAAGGTTCCAGGAAACGTTAAAGCAGACGTAGAAATAGTAGATGATCAAGGCACCCCAGTAGCTTGGATAAGTTTAAAAGACGGCACAACACCTAAAGGATTCGGTCACTGGGGCGGAGTCGATCATCTTGCCTCAGATCCAGAAGTATCGGCATTTGTTAAAGGCATTAAGGCAGCATTTGGGGATCAATTTCCAAGAGGTCCAACATATGGGGTTCCTATCAAGAATCCTAAATTAAAAGCTCTCACTGTTTTTGGAAAAGACTTTGGCGGTGCTCCTGGTCGTAGTAATGTAGATTTAGTGTTGCAAGGACACCCTACACTTAAAAAAGGTACTAGAGGTTCTTTTGTTCTAACTGGAGCACATACCTGGCACAATGGAGATATTCCTGCAAACGGATATGATCCTGTGTTAATAGTTAGATTCTCTGCAGATAGAGGAAACTTTGGTATAGCAGGAGCACGTATTTCTTCGTATCCTAGCACAGGTCGTCCGTGGAATCCTTTACCAAAGCCTGCAAAGGCACAACCTATGAAGCCTGCATTAGATGTGTCAAAACCTAAAATAGGTGCGCCTGTTCCTCCTAAAGGTCCTATGGGAACTACACCTGCACCACAAACAGGTATTTCTCCAACTGTTTAATCTAGATTAAACTTTAACTGCATACAAAATCAATTCTCAGGTAATTGTAAATACAATTACACTACACTGGGGATTTAGGATGCGATTAATATTTCTCGGTCTGGCCTTGTCTGCAACACTAGTAGCAACGGCTGCACCAATTAACGATTTTACGTTTAAAAGCCCTGCGTTTAACGGCGCAGGCTATAGCAGTCACGTCTTAACTATTGAGAACCAAGAAGCTACACGCAGAAAGGCTTTACAAGACAAAATTCAAGCTGCTATCGATAAAGAAATAGCAGACAAAAAGAACACTAACTTAGCTAAGTTTATCAGTAACTTAGAGTCGCGTATCTACGCACAGATCAGTCAAAACGTAGCTACTGCTATGTTTGCCAACAACGGTTGTACTACTTCTACTCCTGTTGATCAATGTAGAGGTGAAATAGATTTCCAAGGTAACAGAATTAGTTGGCAAAAAGTAGTTGATGCCGATCTTAATGAAATGATTAGATTAACTGTTATCGGCCCGGGCATTAATACACAAATTGATGTTCCTTTAAGTAGTTTCGTAATTCCTGGAGTATAATATGAAAAAGACACTATTGACTCTAGCAATCACAAGTTTATTAACAGGCTGTGCAATAACACAGCAAGATGGGCTTCTTGAAGAGATGCCAACAATTCCTTCTAGCGTAATGCAGAAAGAATTTGATAATGTTCCGCTGCCAGCTGCAGAAAAACCGGTGAGTGTAGCGGTCTATAGTTTTAGAGATCTAACAGGACAACGTCGCCCTCAGGCTAACATTGCTAGTTTAAGTACAGCAGTAACACAAGGTGCAGAAAGCTTCTTGATTAAAGCTCTACAAGATGTAGGTGGCGGCCGTTGGTTTGATGTTGTTGAACGTGTAGGTATTGATAATTTAACTAAAGAAAGATTAATTATCCGCCAAATGCGTGAAGCATATGAAGGCAACAACGCTAGACCTTTAATGCCCATGCAGTTTGCAGGAATCATTATAGAAGGCGGTATTATTGGGTATGATAGCTCTATTAAAAGCGGTGGCGTCGGAGCCAGAGTTTTTGGAATAGGCAAACAGACACAGTGGAGTCAGGATGTAGTTACTATCAGTTTGCGAGCAGTTAGCGTGAATACTGGTAAAGTTCTTACATCAGTAACTGTACAAAAAACAATCATCAGTAGTGCTGATGCGGTAACAGCATTGAAGTTTTTTGATATGGGAACTAAAGCGTTTGAGGGTGAAGCAGGTTTAACGATTAACGAGCCAGGCACTTATGCTGTCAAGGCCGCAATCGAAGCCGGAGTAGTTGAGCTAATTAAAGATGGAGCTCGTAAAGGGCTTTGGAACTACAAAGGAGATAAAAATGAGCTGGTTCAAAAGACGACCGAGAGTAAAGGAGCCGCAGAAGCAAGTCCCCCAACGGAACAGTCCGGCAACGGAAAAAATGCTGAAGGAAGCAAAGAAATTAGGACCAAATAAGACGGGGAATGATACATAATTCCCCCAACAAGGAGACAGTTCCAAAAGAACTGGTAGTATATATGAAGAAGCTGAATAAAGTTATGGCAGTTATAGCGGTATTGTTTGCTGCGTCATCTTTTGCGGCAGACAATACCATCTACGTCGATCAAGCAGGCGACAATGGTGTTATTACAATGACACAAGATGGTGCATCAAACCGTATTCGAGGAATACAAGGTTCCGGCACAGGTAACACCACACCTTCTAAAATTAAAGGTGATAACGTTACATTAACTGTAGAACAGATTGGTAGCGGCAACATCTTAAACTTAGGTGTTGTTACAGCCACAGCCAGCGGCGGTGTTGATACTAGTGTAATCTATAAAGTTACAGGTAACAATGCTGTAGGTACAATCAACATGAACAATGCTGAAACTGGTACAGCTAATAGCAACACTGTTAATATTGAACAAACAGGCGACGGTGCTATCGCTAACTTAAACATGTTAGGTTCTAACAGTAGTTTTGTAGTCGATACAGCAGGCGGCGCTAACAACAGTGTTGTAGCAACTCTTAATGCTGATCAAATTAGTGTTATTCTTAACCAAACAGGCGGTGGTGGAAACTCTACTACTCTTAACTTAACTGGTGCAAAAGGTACAGTTAATTTAACTTCTAATGGAGCAACTAACGTAACCAGCATTACTCAAAGTGGTGGAGGAGTTAATGGACATAATGCTACATTAAACATTACTGGTTCCAGCAATAGCACAACTATCACACAAAGTGGTACTATTGATACTACTGTTAATCTTGCTATAGCAGGTAGCGGAAATACATACACTATTATCACTGGTAATTAAGGTGTGAAATGACACTATGTCGCTTAATCTTATTAGGCTTATTGACGAGTTTCTCATTGAGCAGTCATGCCAACATAGGAACAGTGACCGAGTTGCTGAACACACCTCCCAGCATACAACGCAAGAACTCGACACTAACGGCCAACAAGGGCACGGGAGTCGAGATGAACGATGCGGTAAAGACAGCAGCGGGCAAAGTTGGAATAACCTTCGAGGATCAAACTCGAGTACAGGTTAATGAAAACTCAAGACTAGTAATCGATGACTTTGTATATGATCCTAAAAGTAAGGCTGGTAAGTTGGGCGTTAAGGTGGCACTGGGCACTGTTAGGTACGCCAGCGGCCAAATTGCTAAAAACTCGCCGCAAAACGTAGCCGTTAATACTCCTACTGCTACTATCAGTGTTCGAGGTACAGATTTTACAGCCACAGTAGATGAAGTAGGTGCTAGTACAGTTGTACTACTGCCTAGTTGTCCTAATGACCGTCCTACTAGATCTAAGCGTGATATAGAAGCTAACTGTATTACTGGCACTATTATTGTTGAAACTGATGTTGGACAAGTTATTCTTAATCAACCTTTCCAAGCAACTAAAGTTAATAGCAGAAGTGCTCAACCTACTAAGCCAATAATTTTAAATCTAAGTGAAGATGCTATGAGTAATCTTCTAATTATTAGCCCACCACCTGAATTGAAGCAGACAAATAAAAAAGATTCGTCGTCAATGGTCAATGCATTAGATGTTGATTTTTTGAGAGAACAAGGATTAGAAAACAAACTAGATCAACAGAACGCACAATTCTTTCAAGATCGATTAACTCGTAACTTTTTAGACAATCACTTCTTAGACAGTTTGTTTGATGTTATTGGCAATGGATTAGATGAAGATTATCTAAAAGATGATGTAGATAGCGTATTGCCCGACTGGCGTAGATCTAGCGGTATTGTTGTAACCAAAGACGAAGGTCAGGTGGGTTTGTGTAGAGATAACGGTAGTGACTTACAATGTGTTACAACCCCGATTACACAGAACAGTGTGATAACACAGATTCAAGGTAGTATTGAATTTAAGAACAGAGTTAATTCGGGTGGTAATACTATTATTACTATAGTACAGAGATGATAAAATATTTACTGCAACTTTTTCTACTAGCACTCTGTTTTAGTTCGCAAGCTCAGACAGGTTATAATGCTATTGCCACTGCGTATGTTACTACAACAATTAGTCAGCATGTAGTTTTTAATTCTACTATGCAAGCAGGTGGAACATTTACATTTAGTGTTTTAGCACATAACGGTGGTGGACGTGCGGGACAAAGTGATACAGCCAACGTTAAGATAGAATTCTATAATAGTAGTGGCGGATTGATAACTCAAGTAGCAACTGCCCATAGTGCTAACTTACCAAACCCAAATGCTATTTGCGGTAATCCGTGTATTGATACAAGTGTGCCCTGGACAACACTTACTGTTAGTTCAACATTAACTTCAGCACAAGCATCACAGGTTGCTTATGCTAAAGTTAGCATGTACGGCATTGATGGAAGTTATTGGGCAGGTGACTACGGACCTTGGTATCGTGCTCCTACCTTTACACTAAACGGGGGCGGCAACTTAACATACAACCCAGAATTTGGGCCTTACAATGGCGTAACAGCACAGGGTTGGACAAGTAGTCCAGGTTTTGGTGCTTGCCAGGGTGCGTGGGGTGGATCAAATGCTTGTATTGTTAATAGTGACGGTGTTCCTGGTTCAAGTACAACTGGACTAGTTGCTAACGCTAACGGAGGAGGTCCAGATCCGTTAGGTGGTACTACCAGTGGTACAGCAGGCGGATACAATAATACTATGACAGTAACTAATGCAGGTACTGGAGCAACCGCAGGAACACCAACTCCTCAACCTACACCTATATATTTTGATAACTCCACAGTTAAAATTACTAACATATGGCCAACGAGTAATAACAGTCCGGCAGGTGAAGGTGCTGCTAATGCGTTCGACAATAATCCAAACACTAAGTACTTAAACTTTGACAAATTAAATGCAGGTGTTACTGTTAAACTAAACACAGGTCGAGTAGTCAATGGTTTTACTATTACTACCGCTAACGATTTTAGTGGGCGAGATCCCACAAGCTATAAGTTATATGGTAGTAACGATGGTGTAAATTGGGTACTAATACAAGAAGGTAACCTATCATTAACTGATAGTCGTTTAACAACTAGCAGTATGATTAACGTTACTAATTCTTCTGCTTACGTTTATTACTATATTTTCTTTCCTAGTACAAAAGCAGGAACAGGTTGTGGATTAGACTGCGACAGTATGCAGATCAGTGAAATTACATATTACTACGATGCTAATAATTCAACAACAAGTTCAGCGACAGGCGGAACTACTACACCAGTTGATCCAGTACAGGCGGCAGCAGCTCCTACTATTCAAGGCGGAACTATTACACAGTCGGGCTCTCCTAGCAATCAAACACTACAAAGCGGCACATCATTTACTAACAACAACGATAGGACTGCTCAAAATTCTAGAATCTCAACTTGGGCCAATACAGCACAAACATATAACAATGCTGTACATGTTACACAAATAGGTGGAGATAATAACACAGTTAATATCAACTTATCTGGCAGTAAAAATCGTACAGAGCTAACTCTCGACGGCGCTGGCACAAATACTATTGGTATCACACAAGTAGGATCGAACTATATCAAAGCAGAGGTAAATGGATATAACAACAGCCTAACATCTAGCCAGACTAACACTATCGGAACCAACTACACAGAAACAACAATTAGTGGTAATAACAATATTGTCAATCACACGCAGAGCAACAATAACAATAGACTATTATTCAGCACTGTAAATGGTGATAACAACACTTTAACTACTACACAGTCCGGCACTGGACAGCACTATTTAGATGTAAGAATGACAGGCAACGGACATAATGTGCTAGTAAATCAATACGGTTCAGGCGGAAATAACGCAAGAATAGACGTTACAAATGCAGGCGGAGCCGCTACTGTTGATGTAGAACAATCAGGCGGAAAGAGCTTTACTCTTATACAAAGTTGCACTAATCCGGCAGGATGTAACACCGTTATACGTCAATAAATAGTTGATGTTTAAAAAAGTTCTAACCAGCCCCTGGACTGCTCTACTGACCTTAGCGTTAGTACTGGGCATACGTGTAGCAGATCCCACTTTTGTCGAAAGCGTAAGACTACGTTATTTTGACACATTAATTACTGCCAAAGAGCCAACTTACAACAATATTGTAACTGTAAATATTGATGAGGCAGCATTGGACAAATACGGACAGTGGCCACTACCTAGAGCACGATACAGTGAAATTATACGAGATCTATATCAGAGGAACGCAGGCCTTGTTGTACTTAACGTACTCATGCCAGAAGCAGACCGTACAGGTGGTGACAGTCAGCTGGGTCAAACTCTAAAAGAGTTCCCAGTAGTTCTAGGCAGTGCTCCTGCACAACAAACTAAGAATACACCACGTGTTCCAGGATCGGCTGTACTAGGCCCAGAGTTCTTAGATCAAATTGTTCAATACCCGGGACTTATTGCAAACGTACCTGCACTAGAAAATTCAGCAGTAGGGGTTGGCATAACTGGCACATTGCCCGAAGTAGATGGTGTAAATCGTCGATTACCTTTGATTGTCACAGTTGATGGTAAGTTATACCCTAGTCTAGCTATGGAAACACTCCGCGTAGCGGCCGGCGATTCGACCTTCCAAGTAAAGTTGAATGAGAACGGTGTAGAGAAAATGCGTATTCCTGCTTACGGTCCTGTTACTACAGACAGTCTAGGTCGTGTATGGATTGACTGGAGTCAGCAGAGTCGTAGCTTTAGTTTAAGCAAGTTACCAAAAGATTTAGAAAAGGCTATTGTTATCATAGGACCGACAGCCGCAGGTATTGGCAACCCTTTACCAACTTCACTAGGAGCAGTTTGGCCACACGAAGTACAGGCAGCAGTTGTCGGAACTATGATCAATAATGTTGTTATACAACGTCCAGACTACGCTGACGGTGTAGAAATTATTGCTATTCTAGTAGCAGGATTGATTTTACTATTTTTAACGAGGTATGTATATGTTGGATTGGCAACGACGATTGTTATCGCTGTTGGCGGCTATCTTGCTAGTCGCTACGCTTTCAATAACTTTTTATTCTTATTCGACACTACTGTCTTTACCGCTGGCACAGTATTGGTCGCTCTGCATGCCTATGGCGTCAAGTTTGTAAGTGAGTTCTTACAGAAGCAACAGATCAAGAAACAGTTTGGAAGTTATGTAAGTCCAGTTATAGTTGAGCGCTTACAAAAGAATCCAGATCTTATCAAGCTAGGCGGTGAGGAAAAGATGCTGACCGCAGTTATGACAGACATGCGTAACTTTACAGGACTAGGTGAGAAGTATGGAGCAGATGTAGAAGGCTTTACTAAGATCATGAACGAATACATGACTGCTATTGCTCAGCCTGTATTTGCTAACGACGGATGCCTAATCAAGTTTATCGGCGATGCATCCTTACATATTCACGGCGCTCCATTAGATGACGATCGTCATGCTTACCGCGCTGTTAAAACTACAATTGAAATGATTAAGGCTGTTGAAGAATTCAACAAGCAATTAGAAGCCATTGGCAAACCTCCAGTAGGTATGGGTGCAGGTGTTAATACAGGTAAGATCCTAGTAGGTAACATTGGCGCACAGGGCAAAATGGGTTACGATGTATTAGGTGACCCTGTATCAGTTGCCAGCCGTTTAGAAGGGCAGACAAAAGGTTACGGTGTATTAGTAATCATCGGTCCTTCAACATATGATGAAGTTAAAGATGACTTCTTTTGTCTGGAGTTAGATTGTATTGCTGTTAAAGGCAAGGCAATCGGCTTAAACATCTACACACCTCTGTTACACACAGATGCCGGAGCTATGGCAGAATATGTCATGGCAAAAGAGCTACACGATCTAATGTTAGCCTACTATAGAAAACAACAGTGGGACAAGGCAGCAGAGCAGTGTCGAGAACTAATGGGCGAGTTTGATGGTCAGATGGATCATTATTACGAACTGTGGTTAGAACGTATCGAGGAGATGAGAACTCATGATCTACCAAAAGATTGGGACGGAATTTACAGAGCGACTAGCAAGTGATCCTGCTAGTTGGCCCGTAGTATTATTCCTATATTGGTACTACCTGCCTTATATGTTAGCAGGTGATAGCGAAGTTGATAAGTGGATGAACGCCGTTAGTTTAAACGGCGCTCGATGGTCTAACCTTTGCAAGCCCAATGGCGCTTAAGGTTTTGATGTAGAACCACCCAATGTCAAACTCAAACCATCTATGACTGAATTTCGCTGCTGAACCTTTTCCATGGTGGTTGTTATGGAGTTCTTCACCGCCAATCCAAATAGCAATAGGCAACAAATTACGGCTAGTATCAGGTACTTCATGATTTCTATATCCTACAGAATGTGCTAGGCCGTTAATTACCCCCGCAGCCCAGAACGGGACCCATATCATTTGGACGCCCCATACAACTATACCCACAGCCCCGAAAAGAACAAGATCTACGATCAGCATTGTTAGGATACCTAACCAAGGATGCGGTGTATATATTTTGCGTTCTACCCAATCGTCAGGAGTACCTACTCCTAACTTCGCAATCATCTCTCTATTCTTAGATGCCTTAAGATATAGAAAGGCTCCACCGAATAGTACTCTCCATAGTCCATATACTTTAGGACTATGCGGATCTTCAGGAGTGTCGCTACCTTGGTGATGCTTACGGTGGATAGCAACCCACTCCTTGGTATTCATGCCTGTTGTAAGCCATAGCCATAATCTAAAGAAATGATCTACTACAGGATGGAATGTTACTGCCCTGTGTGCTTGACCACGGTGCAGATACAATGTGACAGATGCAATAGTAATCTGTGTGACGACGAGTGTGTATAATAAAATTTCTAACATATAGTATTTAAGTCGATTAAACTATCCAAAATATATTGCCATTTCGGTCGCGATCATTTTGGATAACCTGTATAATGTAACTACACTTACACACTTCCATCATTCGCAACTAAAGGCGTGACAGCGCCAGTAACTTTCTGTTGGTCAAGGTTCTGACGTGCGACCCACTGACCCTGCCTCATTGCGAGGGCATTTTCAATCCACTACCCGAGAGGATGCTTAAACGTCTGCCCGCTGGCGAGAAACGTTTGGATTGTCATAATAGTTGAAAAGATTTTCTATACTCTCATAGGAACAGTGACACCGCAGTTCCTTTAAAAGTCGTAGTAGGTGGGGTAAGGTACAGAGCCCAGAAGAGTGAAAATCA
>JACCDW011994428.1_pt1 | contig 32495 bp, 44 predicted proteins | sample 7449781 | NCBI WGS metagenome assembly JACCDW01 (sample SAMN15323449, study PRJNA562643) | freshwater metagenome | isolation source: river surface water | place: USA:Blue River Watershed | collected 2017-08-18
CGCAGGATCAACTTCGTTTGTGCTGACAACAGTAAATAGATCAACCTCCTGGAGGTCGCTTCCGGCCAACTCCGGGAGGTCACTGATCCTTCTGTTTGCCACTATAAATACTCAAATATATCTTAAGTCAATTATAATTCGTCCATCCCAGGGTTACTTAACTTTAATTTCAATTTTTGGTAACAGGTTAGACGAAAAATTCCAGGCGGTTTGGACTCCTGTAACCAAACCACACGCCAGTAAAACAATCAACAACAGTTCGGCTACCGTCAAATTGCGTCGAACATACACAACATTTGGACGGAAACCAGGTTGAGTGGGAACGGCTGCACGCTGTTGCATCAGAGCCTGCTGAATTGCAAGCTCCTTGGCCCGTGCCTTCATCATTTCAAGCTGTTCAGGGGTGATCTGACCAGGGATGGGCACGTTGGAAGGCGGCACGGGCTCTTGCGGCTGCATTGGAACCTGGCTTGAAGACACTTGTTCTTCCATCTGTTCACAAAATATCTAAAAAAAGACTAGCATCTAACTAAAACAATTGCTTTATGGCGTACGGAACAAGAAAAGGTCTTGAAGACATTGCCCATGAACTAAAGGGAATTCGAAATATCCTAGGTTCAATCTGGAATTCTCGTTATCAAAATGGGGAAACAGATCAAGTCCATCCGGATTTATACGCAGATGAATACATTTCTACCGAAGAATGCGCACGCAGGCTTGGAGTATCAGATCAAACGTTAAGAAACTGGATCTTGATCGGTAAAAAAGATCCGAAAAAAGGCTGGATTCAAAACGTTCATTACGTCAATATTTCTCCTGATGTTACAAAAAAAGATGTAATTCGTATCCCATGGAACCGTTTGATTGCTTCATTTATCCGAAACAATGAGGTAAGCTTGATGTCATTCAGACATGTCAACGCATATAAACGTAGTAATCAAGAGACAAAGGGTAGGCATATTCCAAATCCTTCTGTGCCCGACGTTGATGTAGAAGAATGACAAGCCGATTTAAAACTATTGATATTGATTTAATTTCAATAGAAAATTACGGCGATCTATTGCCTGAGAATTTGCGTGCTCAGGTTGAAATGTTTTTGCCACCAGAAGGATCGTTTGACGACGAATGCTTACGGCGTTACTTATTTAATATTAAGAACTACGAAGAAGAGGATCCAAACTCCAGTACGACCCTCGCCAATAGATTGCGTTTAGCGTTTGTAGATATGCAGCCCAGCACAATATGTGGAAAATTTCCACTTGCTGATCTTGCATTAAAACGACGCCTTCGTTGCGTAGCCGAGTATTTAATTCGAGCTGGAGAATTTGATAAACTGCGAGATGAAAATAATAAACTCGTAAAAAAACGAGGTAATCTTGGCAAGCTTGTAGTTGTCTACAAACCTTTGCAAAAGATGAAACAAGTACTAGTGCGTCAAGGACTTTTAAAAAATGAACAGGCGTGAAAAATTAATTGCCTCTGCTCTCCAGGGGGATTTAAACGAAACAAATACCAAGATGCTGGATGCCACAGTCCGGCTTATTCTTGGTGACATGGGGCAACAGTACTGCAAATTTTGGGACGCAGAGGGCCCAGGGATCATGGTGTTCCAGCCCGAAAACAAAGAACGGTCTATGTTTTTTATGACCTTAAAAGAACTACATGCTGCAGAGGAAAGTTGTGAACGCGAAAATAATGGTGACATGGCAGAAACATTTAGACGAATACTCCAGGCTGCACAAAAGATTGACCCGGCAGAAAAGGCTGGATATCTGGTTAACGATGCTACTGGGATGCGCTATCTTGAGATTGATTATTCACAAATGACCGATAAGTAATGCCTGCGTTTCGTGGCAATGAAAGAATGGAGGCCTATGAATGGATCTCCAATAAAGATCTGGTGAATTCTGCTCACATGTTAATGAGTGGAATTGATCTTGATCCAGCAAGTTCTGACGTTGCCAATGAATATGTAAATGCTGATACCTATTACACACCATCAGAAGATGGTCTTAATGAAAAAGACTGGTTCGGCAAGGTCTATTTATTCCCACCAAACTACTCATATTTTTGGCACCACAAAGCGCAGCGCTGGAAAAAAACCAGGGGATTGTCACCTACATTAATATCCGGCTATTCCTTGTGGTGGCGCACGCTAAAACGAAAATGGCTCTCTGGGGAAATTGAGCAGGCCGTATATTTTTGCAACTGTCCGGACATGGTGCGGTATTGTCAAGATATTTTTGATTTTCCAATCTGTTTTTTAAAAAGCACTCCAGTTTTGTACAGGCATTTTTTTGATGGTGGCGCCAGGGACTATCGAAATACCTGCACCTCTTTTGTTGTATATCTTCAACCTTCTGATGGCGCCGATGACTACACCCAAAACTTCATAGATATTTACGCAGAAAAAGGTCGCATCATTGTTTGAAAAGCCTATACTGATCTTCGATCCACAAGATTCATGAGCGTTCTTGCCGACTGGGAAATTCAACAACTTGCAGAAGATGAGGGAATGATTTCCCCTTTTGTTGATCATCTTGTTAGTAAAGAAAATGGACGCAAGCTCCTAAGCTACGGTCTTAGCTCTTATGGATATGACATTCGGTTGTCACCAAAACAATGCATGATTTTTGGGAAAGTTCAGTCTGGTGATTGCGATCCAAAGGATTTTGATACAGGCATTTTAAAGCCATCCGAATTGTTAGAGGACGAGCGTGGGCAGTACTTTTTACTGCCTCCCTACGGCTACTGTCTTGGTGTTGCAATGGAGCATATTAAATTGCCTCGCAACGTAACCGTAGTGGCGGTCGGTAAATCTACTTATGCGCGCTCTGGAATTTTGGTAAATATCACTCCAGCAGAAGCCGCTTGGGAAGGGTACCTAACCCTGGAGATCAGCAACTGCACCGGGCTTTTTAATCGTGTATATGCCAACGAAGGCATTACGCAACTACTTTTCTATCGCGGGAATCCCTGCAAGGTGAGCTACCAGGATAGAAAAGGTAAGTATCAAGATCAGCCCTACGAAGTAGTGTATAGCCAGGTTTAACCAAACCCGTAGAAAGTGCCACCCATTCGCCCTGGCTTTCTGGCGTAATTAACGCCACCAGCTTGTCCAATGCGGTCCCCAAGATTCGGAAACTGTACACCTTTAACGGTTGCTTCCGATCTTGGGACTTTCCCATTGACAGTTGTATCCCTTAACAACTGAGATTGTTTAAATTTACCAGCGCTTTTTGATGCTCGTAAAAATTTTGCAACTCGGTCTTGATTTAAATTAATATCTTCAACTGAAGTGCGTGCATCAGAATCAACACGACGAAGGTCAGTGTCATACGCCTGCTCTGGCTTAAGATCAGAAACCTCAGCTCCTGATGTACCAGAGTCTTGACGCGGATCGTAGTTTGGATCGAAGAATCTTGCCATGATAATATTATAAAAAAGATAAATCAAACCAGGACATAAATATGCATAACGCTGCTGGCTTCTTGGATTCTTTTGTTCAAGACGAGGTTATGTGTCGTTGTCTTGACGAAGAAGATTTTGGGCAACCATTAGCAAACTCCGAAAACGACGTTCCGTTGTACGATATGTACAATCGCGGATTAGTGGCATGCGAACAAGGACTGGAGCGGAAACAGTTGAATCTCGAGGGAACGCGTCCTGGAACGACGGGTTACATCCCGAGCATGGAGGAAGCGGTAACGAAGTACCCGGCATCCTCTCCAAAACCGAAAGCCCTGGTACTGAGCCTGGGAGCGCCCAACGAGGAGATGATGGAGGAGTCCCTCAAAAGGCGTGGTTTGCGCCGGTAGAAACGGAAGATTGTCCTGGTGGCGTGTGCCCTGTACCCTGGGCAAAAGGCGTAGACGTGTTAAAGAACTCCACATATTTAACGGTAGATAGGAATTCAAATTTTCCTGGTGAAAATACGATACCTTTACCTTTTCGTCCTGAAGTACAGCCAGATTTAATTAACCACCCCTCTCACTACCAGGATCAAGGGGGTGTGGAGTGCATTGAAGCGATTGAGTCCCAGCTAAGCGAAGAAGCGTTTCAAGGTTATCTCCATGGCAATTGCGTCAAGTATTTATGGCGCTGGAAAAATAAAGGCGGTGTTCAAGACCTAAAGAAATGCCGTTGGTATTTAGACCGCCTTATTGCACAAGAAGAAAACTAAAAGGGCTGTAGCTCGTCATCATCGTCCTCGTCGTCGTAAACACATGCGGCGGCGAGTTCTTCTAATTCAATATCTGTCGGGAAATCCCAATCAATCTCAATGTTTTCACCAGCCATAATTTCTTTGATGGCTTGCCATTCCATCAATCGCCTGTAATACAGATTTAGGAAGGCCATATAAAGTTCTTCCCATACAAGCTCTTGCGCTTGCATTTCAACTTTCCTCATGGAAAATTGCAGCTCCAGTGGAAGTTGAAATTCCCGTGGTTCCACTGAACGATCCATGCGGCTCTGCATTATTTCGATGCAACTATTCTAATCCTAGCGGTCAAACACAAAATCAAAATCCTCGCATCTAAAATCTTCCCAAGAATTTTCCTTTAACCTAAAATTGTTGGCAAACTCAGACAGTACATAAGGATTCAGTTGTTCTTCCAGCTGTCTGATTGCTCGTACCTCATAAGGTGCTGCTGCGTAGTTACGGAACGCAGTTAACAAAATTTCTGTAGATGACCAAGAACTGGTATTGACTTCTGTTAGAAACAGCTTGATCTCTTCCCTTCGACGCTCCAACATTCCTCCAATCACCTTGTGATCTGCATTGTAAATCCATCTAGACATCTCATGAATCACATCAGCAGTATCATCCCGCTCCAAGGCATCAACAATATTGCTGTAGAAAAAGGGTTCCCATCCAATGGAATGCACAAAAGAAATTAAAGCTTGGCGCATACAATCATCAAGGCCAAGATTTAATTTTTGCAATTGAGTATCAATAACTTCTACTTCGTGAAACAAATATTCCAGTGCTTTTTCTTTTGTGCAGAATTGTCCACGTTTTACCGGAGAGCCATCTGGATAAAACTGAGTTCCATATCCAATAGTGTAAGGAGAGCTTCCGGTATCTGGATCAGAGAAAGCCTTTTCACTGAACCCTTCATGTTTGCGAATTAAATTAATCGCATGTGAAAGGTCAGACATGGGGATAGCTAATTAGTTATCCCCAATATACACAATTTATATGTTATTTGCCCTGTCCACGTAAACGCTTTTTACCACGACGTTCGGGTCGTGAATTACGACCTTGACCAATAGAGGTGGTTTTGGGCTTGGGCTCAAGACGAACAGTGTTGGACTTGGGTTTTGCCATGAGAGTGACCGGTTAGATCGCTGTCATCATAACCGTTTTACCACTTCACGCGATGACTCCAGTAACGAGCCGACATTTTGTCTGGATTTGGATCTTGTGCATTGTGCCTTGCATAATATGACTTTCGCCTTGCCTTATCTTTTTCTGTTTTAGGATTTTTGCCAGCGCCTTCTACACCTTGCTGACCAAAGCGAATAATTTTTTCTTTTCCTCCTTCACAAGCTTTAACAACATGACTTTTGGTGGGGTGGCCAGGGGTGCGTTGGGGTTTATTGCACTGCATGGAATCTTTATGTAACTTAGCGGCCTTTAATGCTTTACGTGCTTTGTCTGACATCAGAAACCCTTGAACATTGATGTAAATTCACCCAGGATTTTTTCACCTGACTTGGACTTGTAATTTGAATCCTGGTCCGTATCTTCTAATCCTAAACTAAAGAAACTCGAAGTTTTTGGAACTGCTGCGTCTTCTTCTGCAGGCTCTTCATCTTCTGTAAAGAAACTTTCAACTGTACCAAGAGATGCGAATGGGTCACTAAAATCAAGTCCATATGTTTTCAAGGCCTGGTCGCCACCTGCCTTTGTTAAGACCGTTTGCTCAGAACGATCTAAGTCAGGGAAAAAGTTGGTATAAAATTCATCTTCTGTTCCTTGATAACCAGCGGATTGAAACACTTTATAAAGCTCAGTCTGCGGTTTTGCCATTTCATTTTTATAATCTTCAGGACGCTCAATGTAAGTAAGGCCCAAAACCTGTTGCGTAGGTCGTTGACGTTTCTCATTTAAATATTTAATTTCTTCGCGTATTTGTTGTGCAGACCCTGTGCGCAATGTCTCTTTAATGTATTCTTTTAACTCATCAACAGTGCCTTTAAAATTTGTTAAACCATAACGCTGCAATACTTCTTCCCACGTTGATTTATCAGTTGGATCTAACCCCTTCAGCATTTCATCTGCAAATTCTTCTGGCGTAATAAACTGACCAAAGATTGATCCTTGCTTCAAGGCTTCTTCTTTAAGCACTGGAAGTATTCGGTCATAAATTTCAGATTGAACTTTTCCAGCATTTAAAATATCTTCTGCAGCATCATAACCAAGCCCTTGACCTTTCACTTGGAAATGCATTCGCGCAAATGCATCTTTGTCATTAACATCAACACCGAATCTATATGCTTGGCTGGCCCAGTACTGATCGCCGTTTTTAGCATTTTCCCAATCTTTAGCAACAGTTTCAGTTTGTGATAGATATTCTGCTTGCCGCGCTTGATCACCCCCTGGATTAAAATAAAAATTCGAATCAAAATAACGATCATTAATTTGTTTAATTCCATCCAAAAATTGATTGGCTCTTAAATCAGCAATCTGTTTAACTGCATTGAGCATGTCTTGAGTTTGAAATGGGTTTTGTTCTTCTTGTCGGATATCAAGATATTCAACAAATTCATCCATGGATTTAGATTGATCAAACCTTGGCTTAAGATAAGTATCAATAAAATTACGCGCAAAATCAGCTTCAATTTTTATCATTTGTTGAGCTTCATTTGTTGTATAGCCAAGCTCTTGGGCCTGTTCATATTTTGCTTTTAGTTCACTATCAAACCACTGCTGCCAGTTATAAGTAGTGTTGTTTTTAACACCAGTAATATTTTGCAGGCTTTTTTCTAGGGATTCTTCTGCTTTGCCTGCAGACGTAAAGGAAAGAAGGCCGCCCACCCCTGTATCACCAAGAATTGAATTTGTTAACTCTTTGTTGATATTCATGATTTCACCAAAGCCACCAAAACCACTCAACAAGCCAAGCATCTCTTCTTTTGCTTTAGCTTGCTTAATTTCGCTAATGGTGTCTTTTAATACATTTTGGGTTAAGGCGCCAAACTTTTTGACATCAATTGTTGCCTTTTCGCCAACTGCTTCGTTAAGCGCATCTTCTAATTGCGTAATGCCGTAGCCCGCATTAATGTTGTAATTGAGGCTAATTTGTTTGTCTTCCGGTCTATCAGACAAACGGAACAACGCCACAAATTCATCTGGTTTTTCAATGTCAAGAAATTTTTCTTTCGCCAAGTTAGTCCAATAAGGGTCTCTTCGTTTCGCCTGCTCCCAAGCAGCAGCAACTTCTGGGATGTTTAAAACACGTGTTGTTTGAGTATCTGTGTCAATGCCAAGCTGAAGATTACGTACATCTTGTATGTCTTTATCAGTAGGTTTTTTTTCAACGTATGACTCTGCCTGTTCTTTTGCTTCTGGTGCATTACCACGTACGCCAGCGGGTTTACCTTGATTTGTGTAGTGCTGAAGATAAAAACCATTTTCGCCATAACGCTGCACAATATCTACATCATCATTTGCAACAGCTTGTTGCCATTGCTGTGCAACAAGTGGATTTTGTTCTTTATAGTAATTAGGATCAAAATTTCCGTACGGCGGTTTAGCACCAAGTGCGGAATCCCATGTTTCTAATTTTTCGTTTGTGTAAAAAGCTTTGTAATAATCTTCCAGGATTTTTTTAGTTGTGTCATCAATTCCGGAAATAGAACGAATTAATTCTCGTTGAGAAACATAATCGCCGCCTTTTGTGTTAGTAGCTGTTGCAACAGTTTTATCATATGCCTGGTTCTTGGCTGTATTCGTTTGGTTTGTTTTTGTGTTGTCTTCGTTTAATTTTGTATTGGAAATATTTGTTGCCGTGTTTATTTCATTTGCTCTTGTATTTTGTTCGTTTAAGGCACGATTTGTTGCATTAGTTTCAGCTGCAACTCTCCTTGCTTCTAGATCGGGCTGTTGTTCATAATCGACGTAATACTCGGTATCCCAATAGCTTTCAGTTCTATACGAAGTGCGATATCTGGTAACAGGTTGATAGGTTCCGGGCTGCCCACCATAACCAGGCTGAAAAACATAATCAGTATATGCTTCTTGATAAGGAACCTCCCTGAATCTTTGAACTTGTCTGCTTTTTTGTACAGGTACTAATTTTGTTGCGTTTTCATTGTAGTTGGTTGGGTAATCAGTTTTTAAATTAGTAGGAAGATTTACTGGATAATCAGTTTTGTAATCAGCTTTTTCGTATGTTACATTCCATTGACGTGTAGTTGGATCATACGAAAGTCCCATGATTAAACTGCTTCCTTAAACGTTTCTACTTGATAGAGAAGTAAATCAACTGGCTCCTGATGAACCCAGGCATTAATTCTATCCATCCTAGCTTGGCAAAAGAATTCTTGATTTTGAAACCACTCATCAACCTTAGTGCTTGCTTTTGATGTATTACAACGACGACATGCAGGAACTAAGTTATTTCTATTACTTGATCCAGAACGAAACCTGGGTACAATGTGATCCAAAGATGTAGCTTCCGCTTCGCAATAAGCGCATTTATGGTCCCAGGCTTCGTATATAGATTGGCGGTATCTTTTCTTGGCAAGTTTAGGCGTTAGTTCAATGAGTAAAGCGAGAGGCTCTTGCTCACAATTGAACATACTATTTAGTTGCCGTTAACCCATTTTAATTTCACCTAGCGAAGCGCTCGCAACAGGCTATGTGAAGTTTTGTTTAAATTGATTGAACGCGCAATAAGACTCGTTACCTTATCAAGGTAAGCCACGTTCCAATCATGGCAAAAAGCTGCGGGTGGGTTTCCGCTCAACAAGTTGAGGAAATCCTTGGCATTGACCGTAAAACGCTCTTCAAGTACAGGGATAACGGCACCTTGAAGCTTGGTGTTCACTATGCCGCATTTCCTGAGACACGTTCCAGGGACAGCTACCGTTGGAACGTAAAAACAGTAAAGAAACAGCTGGAAACCATCAGCTAATGATCAAGCCCCCACAAGGGGCTTTTTCATGTGCCTGGGCGCTCATCATTTAATGGAATGTACTCATTGCCAAATTTATCAATCATCACAAAATTTTCCATGAGAATTAAATTAGAAGGAACATTAAATAACTTTTGCATCATTGGCATCATCATTGGTGATTGACAGTTATACGGGGGAACATCCATCCTTGATAATGAACCGCGAGTCATAAATGCTGCACGTGCTTCTAACTGATCAGATTCTGTTTCATCAACAAGTTTTTGTTCCCACGATGCCATAGAACCGATGCCTACAGGAAAATCTGAAGGCTCTGGAGGAAAAGTTCCATCTTTAAATTTAAGCGCATAGATATGTTTGCAATATCTAAACTCATCAAGCAATGGAGTCCAATTGTCGCTTAATGAAGTAATTCTTCCATTGGCCGAACTGTAATCATCATATGCGGGCATGCTATCCGCTGCTGAACCAGGGATTGAAGGCGTGTTTGGATCTTTAGTTTTTCTTAAATAAATTGCACCGAAATCACTGAATACACCAGGGTTATCGCGATTAACATTTAAACCCTGTGTTGATCCACCTTGTGACAAAGGTAATGGATAGCCTGATGGCGCATAAACATTCATCTGGCGATTAACTTTTGCCGATGTCATGGCGCTATTATCAATAATACCGCTAATACTTGTTATTTCATTTCGACCAGGCTTAAGTGTTGCCAAACTTGTACGCGGGAAGTTCTTTTTAGTTGTATCACCAGACATTTGAATATATGCATAATCACGTCGTGTAAAATCCTGGCAAGAACAGCAAAATCTTGCGCCTGTAATAAGAAATCTTCCAGGGGTAAAGCCAACTGGTGATGGTGTCAGCAACTCTTTATCTGGCGACACATATACGGAGCCAGCCTTGCGAAACTTAAGAATGCCAGTAAACTGTCCAGTTTGCACTAAAACAGCTTGTACATATCCATATCGTTTTTGTGTGGCTGGATTAACAGTATCTGCATTGATAATCTCGCCACCTTGAACAATAACACGATCTTCAAGAATTTCAGTTGTTATTGGTGTGATGCCAAATGGACCACCACCAAGCCTTACAAAAAATGGAGGTGGAAGCGGATTAGCTGGGCTCCAGGTGCCTGCAAGTTTTACATACCAATAATCTTGATCTTCCGTAACATTTTCAATAAACAATTTTTGAGTTGATACGGGATCAGTTAACCGATCGCACCGCAGAGATCCCGCATAACGCCATCCAGCCCAGTGCATCCCAAGTTCTTTGCTTTTGGTCGGAAAGCCCACAAAAGAACCTGATACTGTAGGCAGTGGATTAGCAATAGAGCCCGGCGTAGAACTTGGAACTGGAATTGTATATCTAAATGGATACTGAAAATCGTTGTCGTAGAAAGTAGCGGTTGCTAATTCGTAGCCACGCCGCCACCTGGACCAAGCTGATTCCCTGTTTGCTGTATAAAGCGAATCCGGGATACTACCTTGAGAAAATTCAGTTGTAATAGGCTGAATAATCTTGGGAGCAAAAGTACCTTTGCCCTGGAAATTACCAAAGCTGCTCCCAGATTTTTTTGCCATTGGTTAGAAGAAACCGCCCTGGGCGATCACGTGTGCGCCAGGGGTATAGCCAGAGCTGTTAGGTCCGTCAGGGAATACACCCACGTACAGACGGTCGCCGCGTTCCAGGTAGATGCCTTTGTTTCGCAGGGGTGCGGTTGGGTTGAGACCATTGGTGTTACCTGCTGCAGCCATGGGGTAGGCCAGCTGGGGCATCACGTCTGCACAGTCAACAGAGCCACTGCCAGCAGGGACCGTTTTAGCGAAGAGTACACGGTAGTCGCCAGAGCCAGGGATGGGGTTTGTTGTGCCACGAGTGTGGTAGAACACAAAAGTTACCTGGGGCTGATTGCCATAAGCAATGCCGTTATACAGGAAACCAGATGCAATGCCACCAGAATAGTTAAGGGCAGTATTAACACCTGTCAGCGTGCCAGATCCTGTATAGGTGTAGTAGCCATAGCCGCTAAATGGTGCACCACCACCGGTCAAAACACCTGTTTGCTGAATAAAAACAACTTGTCCGCTTACAAGAGAAACAGGGGTACCAGAGGTACCAGAAGCCACGGTGTAGTCCGCAGCACGATAGAAATCATTACGAGTAATCGTAATCGAATCAATAACACCGCCGGAATTATTGTCTTCACTCAAGTTGGCATCCATGTCCACCAGAATGGAAGGCTGTTGGCCACCCTGGACAAACAGAGTATTAGTTGCAGCACTACCAACGGTTTGCGTGGTGATTCGAACCGCATCAATGAGCGGCCGATCAGAAAACACGGGCTGCTTGTTACTTGCGGTCGAGCTCACTACTTTTACCCAGTCTTTTTGTTAATTATAACGTCAGGAATCAAATCCGGAAGTCAATGCCATTGCCTGCGAAAAACCTGCGGGTAAACGCATTTTGCTGTCGACTAGGCTTTCGGGATTGCGCTGTAAATTTAAAAACCTTTCAAACATCGATGAAGCGTTTGGCGCTTTAGATTCAAAAGCGCTTTTCTTATCAAAAATAGCCCCAATCAACGTCGGATTTTTTGCTCCATACAAAGAACCAATACTGGAACCTACGGAAACAAAGGGTAAAGATCTTGATCCAGTGCTGTATTCCAGCCATTCACTGGGCAGTGATGAATCAAGATATGACCGACGTTGAGAGGGGCGTGCCATCAGGAGAAAAGCTCCAAATAATCAGAGAGATATTGTTGAGGCATGGGAAGCAAGGCACTGGTTTGATCCAGGTCCAAGCCTGGTACATCAAGGCCACTCCTGCGTTGAAGAACGGCTGGAACCATGTTTTTCAATAATCCTTGAAGAAGATTTTCTCCAAGAAAATTTCCGCGTTCCCGTGCTGTAGTTTGAGGTGTTTGTTGTGGAGCAGGAGTAGCTGCAACTTGTGTATTACCATAAACCTGTTGAAGTTTCGTTAATGGTTTAACAGGTTGGCCATAATAACTGCTTCCAGATTCTGTTGGAAAAGACGCCCACTCTGGCGCCAAGGCGGCAGATACGCGTGGACTAAATCCTTCCTTTTGAAGTACGGACAAACCACCAATAGGCATCAAACGATTTCGTGCCGCACGAAGCGCAGCAAGATCCTGATTGGCAGGACTAAAATCACTGAGTCCTAGGGCTTTGGCATGTGATTGCCAACTTGGGGACAAGAACTGATATGCTCCAGCGGCATCGCTGGCGTAACGGCCACTCTTGATGACTTGACCAGGATGGCGGCTGAAGTCAGAAAACTTACTACCACCAAACATGGTTTGGTATCCCTGAGGGCCAGCGGTACCTTCTGCAAAACGAATGGTCTGCAGTAGTTTTTGCGCCTCAGGCGTACCACGAAACTTTCTCAGGAATTCCTTTTCTGTCATTGGGCGCTTCTCCCTTTCAGTTTCTGGAGTTCGCGGTAAGCAAGTCCGGGATTTGCTTTGGCCCAGGACATCAATGCCTGGTTGCTCATCCCCGTAGCACCACCGAGTTCCTTCAGTTGACGCTGCAACTCTCCAGTCTGTTCCATGCTCCTACCCAGTTGCTGCTGGCCCTCATAGAAGGCAGAAAGGGGTACACCTGCAGGAGCAGCGTACTGCTGAGCAGCGTTAAGTACTTCTTGAGAGAGTGCGCGTGCTTGAACATTTTGACGTTGTGCGGGGACACCGGCCCCATTAGACACAACACCAGGTCCTGTAGGAAGTGTGGGTGCTGGAGGTGTCTGTTGTCCGGCTTGCTGCCCACCGAAAGAACTTACTGTGTAGCCACCAGTAGGTGCAGGAAGTTCAGGGGCAGAGGGAGGTGTTGCTCCTGGGGGAACACCACCAGCTGCTGATTTTAACCGATCTGGAACAAAGGGACCAAAACGTTCAGAACCACTGGCTTTATCTGCGTTTTCAATTTGTGCCTGACGCGACACTCGCTGCATCATGTCTTCCTTAGAGCCGTAACCAAGTTGTTGCCAGCGGTCATAAGGATCAGCAGATTGGGGGCTGGAACCTTCCAGGAAAGCAAGGTTGGCAAGTGAACCACCAATGCTTGCACCTCCGCCAAGAACGCCTGCACCTAATTGTTTAGCCCAAGTGGGGCCAGGTATTGCGTTGAAAGTAGAAGAGATGCTGCCCAGGTTGCGCATCATGCCGCCAACGGCAGATGTATTGACACCACTGCGAGCAAGGGCATCAGCAGCTTTCTGGCTGGTGCCACCAAATTGCTTGAGGAATTCACGGCGTAAACCTGGATCACGGGCAAAGGGATCACCGAATCCCGTGGGGCTTACCAGTCCACCAGTAAGGCCAGTCATGACATTACGGCCAGTGGATACTGCTTCCCCAATAGCAGGGGCACGGAGAGCACCAGAAGCAGCCTGCTGGATTGATGCTGGAACGCGGGCTACATCACCGGCCATCTCACGGATTGCACGAGATGCCATACCGGACTGGACACTACGTGCAATGCCCTGGGGCATATCAGCAACTTGATTGATTAAACCAATGGCTTGAGTCGGAATTTGGCCGAAGTTTGCACCAGAGAATTGGGAAGGTAACCCACGACGCAATGCACTTTCCGCACGTGCAGCAAGACCTTGATAGGTTTGAGGGGATGTCAGATCCCTGGCAACTGGCGCAACACGTTTTACGGTTTCTTTAAAACCAACGGGTGCTTTGCGTGCAGCCTGTTGCAGAAGATTAGCAAATAATTGATTCATTACCTGAGAATCCCACGGAGATAAATGCGGTCGCCAATGCCAGTATCAGCAGGACCTGGAAGCGCCTGAATAAATTCAGCGCCAGATCGCTCGTAGCGATAACGAGCTTGGAACGGGTCTTTGTAGTTAGGTACGTACAAAATACCTGCTAAACGATTGGTTTCGTACAGGTAAATTTCATCCCAAACTTTTAAAGCCTCTTTGGCATTGCTGGAGCGAATCGTACGATCCACGTCGCCAGCAATACTTTCAAGTCGGGTAGAAGGTGATGTTGCGACCTCTGTTTTCTTTTCTGCCGTGTCGCAACGACCAATCTGAATAGAAATTTTATCGTAAAAGTATGAGTCTGGGACCGTATTCATGGCCTCTTCAAGACGCGCATAATCGCCCGCCGGGACGGAAACCACGTAATACCCTAAATGGTACCTAACCCTGCTTTTATCGTAATCGCTGAGCTGCATCAGGTCCTCCGCGTTTTTTCATTATAAAGCGTTGTAATCACTCAAATTGCTCTAGCATTTGCGGGTTAAGAATATATTGAGAATAAGGATTTTGTCCTCCGGAAAGAGCATCTATGTTTGCACCTAAATTGCCGCGTTTATTGAGTGCTTGTTGCAACAATCCACCCATTAATACATCAGATAAAGATTCTTTTTTATTTTGGTTAACGCCGCCAAACATTGCTTCAAATAAACTCAAAACCCTTGCCTCATTTGGATTTTGTTGCGCAGTGGGCTCGGGGAGCTGAACAGGACTTGGAGGTTTACCCAAGACATTTACATCACCTGCTTCAGGTCTATCAATGTTGCCATGACCAACACGAGCAATAACACGTCCACTAGGATCTAAAGATTCAGAGTAATATCCATAACCACCACCTGATCCTCGCCTTACCTTGCCTCCAGCAACAGCAGGTATGTAGATAGATGCATCTTCTACGGCGCCTTTATCAAACCTGCTTTTTCCTTTGAAAGGTGCATAATAATCAAAAGACTGCCATCCAGAGTGTTGGCTATGTCCATGAGCAGCCGCAGCTTTTTCTAATAGATCTACTTTTTCAGCAAGTGGTGAACTTACGTTCCAGCGGCGACCAGAAACTGCTGGATTAGAAAATTCAATTTCTCTACCAATCGCTTGCTTTTGCCTTGCCAGGGCATCAAACATTTTTACCCTTTCGGTAACAGGCAAAGAAGATAAAAGTTTTAAATCAATGTGGTAAGGAGTGCCCCTGCCGCCCTTGCCCGGAGGTGCAGTAAAACCCGACCTCTCCGTTAAATAAGACATATTACTTTTTATTTTTATTTTAAAACTAAAAACCCCTGGGTTTCCAGGGGCGTTGGGAGATGAGTTTTAGACACGAATTAAATCAGCTGCAAGAACAGATTCCCAATCAATTTTTTTAATTTGTTTGAGCTGTTCAAGACTATTAAACCTTTCACCCGATAAGGACATTTGAAGGTCTTTAATTTCTCGGGCAGTCTTCAAACCAATTCCCTTGATGTGATCTGCAATCATCTGGGCTGTAGCCGTATTGATGTTGAGACGAGTGTCAGGAGGAAATGAGCGGGGCTCTTCTTTTGCAGCTTTATCTCTTACCTGTAGAGTTTTAACTTTTTTAGTTGCTTCTGCATCAGGTTCAAGCTCGGTTTTGTAAGCGGTAAAAATGCGATTGTCCTGGTCTTCAACCATGAACCAATCACCACCATCAAACTCGCTTACAATCTTGACACGAGCGCCGTTTTTCTTGTGCTTATAAAGCATAAGGACCAGGGATCAAATCTCTGGTCCTAGTTTACCCCAATCAGCTGACAGTGCGGCCAGTTAAATAGCCATCAATGTCCTCGTAGCCAGGAGCAACGTCAGGTTGTACGTAGCACACTTCCACAACCAGATAACCGGTACGGCCAGCATTAGCATCACCGCTGGAAATGTAGAAGCCACCGGAAGTAGCGGTAGCATCTGCACCACGCTTGGCGAACACCTTGTAGGTGGTAGCGCCAGACACAGGGTAGTAGATGTTGCTAGCAGTCACACCAGCAGCACCTGAGGCTGTGAGGAAGGGATTGGTGCTATAAGCAGCAGTGCCACCAGCGAAATAGATTTCGCCAGCTTGCGTACCAGAAACGGTAGAGGCTACGTTAGCCTGCGCCACACCCTCAGCATCACCAGAAGCTGCAGTGGGACTACCAGCGTTGCTACGACCGAACGAAATCACGTTACCGGTAGCGGCATATACACCAGAGGCAACGCGACCGTCACCCCAGCCAGAAGCAACGGAGATGGTGGCGCGATACACGTAGGCAGGCAGGGTAGTGCTACCAGAGATCACCATGCCCGTGATGTCAGGACGGGTATCATCCTGACGATAGGGCGAGGGAACAATCACATCAGCAGCAGAGACAGCACCAGCACCAGAAGTAGTGGTGACAGCCACATAACCACGCTGTTGGAAGTAACGATAGCCAGGGACAGCCAGCACCGAAGTAGGGCCGCCCTTGGAACCATCATTAGTACCGTCTTGGCTGTTATCAATGTTTTTGTACCAGCCGTTCAGGGGTTCTGCCCAGTTACCCGGGAAGATTTTTTTAGCAGACAAATAAGTCATTTATTTCTCCTTATTGTTTTTTGTTGAAATTATCAAACGGAGCCGTCATCAGCAACAAAGCTGAAAGCGTTGGTCACAAAATCCTTGTTCAGGATTTCAAAACCAGCATACAATTGCCAGATCAGAATAATGAAACGGCTAAAGTCGTCGTTGTTGTTGATCAGCACCTGAGCGTTTGGCCCACCGATACCAACGCCAAGAGCTTGCGGACCAAAGAAATAACCTTGGGCTACTTCTTGTGAACTATAGCTGGAGCCACCGTCAAAAGAAGCTTGGAGAGCCTTGGTTGGGAAGTTGGTCGATTCGAAGAACTTCACACCTTCAAACTGAACACCAGTAGGCATCACCGGTTCGCCAGCCATGAAATAAGCCTGGCCAGCCTGGGGACCCATGTAGAACGATGCGTTATTCGGCATCATGGGGTTGCCCATGTACATGCCCTGACCAGGATTACCTGCGTAACGGGCAATCTCACGGAAGTCAGGATCACGACGCAGGTGCATCATGAAGACGGGATCGCAAATGCAGCGATACAGGCCGTCAGCATAAGTAGGAACGTTACGCTTACGGAGATCCTTAACAATGTTCAACAGGTCAGTACGCACCTGGAACTGCTGTACTTCATTGCCGTACTCAGTGCTGGTGTAGGAAATACGACCAGAAGAATCCTTGGTTTTACCACCAGCGAAGTAATATCCACCTTGGGTGGTAGAAGCTGCACCATTGGCTTCAGCTTTGGCGAGTTCATCAATGAACACGCGATCACGCCAACGGCGATAGTCGTCGAGCAGGGTCAAGCTGCCGATCGACTGGTGGAACATATTCAAGTTGCCGGTGTCCAGCAGAAGGCGCTGGGCGGTAACCAGGGTTTCACGAGCAATCTTAAAAGTGCTCGGCTGGGTCGGGTCGCCCGGATCGGCAGGACCGGTGTATTCCTTCAGCACAACAAGCACCTTTTCCTTGGTGATGTTGCGGCTGTTGGCAGTACCAATGGTTTGGTCAGCCACACGCTCGCGGCTGTCCTTCGTACCAGGGGTACCCCAGAACTTATAGCGATCGAGTTGAACAGTTTGACCGGGCTGGCGAGTGAAGTCGTGAACGACAACAGGCTCTACCGCCATTTCGGCAATATATGCTGGATGCGGACGGTAAAGCTCCGCACCAAGAATTTTTGGAAAGTCGGTATCAAGAAACACTTTAGTTTATCCTCCAGTGTCGCGGGGATTGTTTTTATCGGGTGAAAGATTCAGACATTTATATGTCTTATCTAACACAAATTTTAGCAGTCGGTAATTTATTTAATTACACGTACTGCATGGTGGGAGGTTTGTAGCGGGCGCCAGGTGAATTGCTGGATTGGTTAGGGGCTTCAGGATCAACAATTTGATCTTGGAATCCAGGAACACCCATTGCCCCTGGAATTGCACCAGCGGCAATGCCGCCAAGGCCAGCAAGACCAGCGGCAGCGGGTACACCAAGACCTGCAGTCAGTTTGCCAACCATCCGTTGTGCTTCTGGGCCAACGGCAGCACTTTCGGCTGCAGCAAGAATGTCAGCAGCTTTACCGACAGCTTGATTACGTACATTAGAAGTTGCTGGAACATTCCGGCCAATATTGCCGACAATATTGCCCATGGGAACAATTGCTTTTTCCTGAATTGTTTCAGCAATTGCAGGAGCATACTTACCAGCAAGACGTGCACCCTTAAGACCAGCCGCAGCACCAAGGCCACCAGCAGCTCCAGCAAGAATTGCGGAACCGGGGTCTTCGCCTTGGGAAAGGGCGTACCCACCAGTCGCTAAACCAGCGACGGCAGGCAGCCCGTACTTAAGTGAAGGACGCATGATCTCACTCCATCACAAAAAGTTTGTTTGCGACGACGTTCGGCTGGGCTTGATTGATCACGCGCCAGGCGTTCTGGGGATCGCGTGCCATCACCTCATTGAAGGTGTTCCAGAAGTTTTCCGGTTGCTGGGGAGCAGCTGCTGCCGGAGGAGCAGGGAACTGACCCATCTCAGGTTGAGTCGGCTGGGTGGGATAACCACGGGTTTCCAGCTGGCCTTCGTTTTCGTACACGGGGTACGGACCTTCGGGGCCAAAGAACTTCAGCGTGTAATCGCTGAGTACATCGGGATTGGTGAGAATCTCGTTATACGCCAGGTTCTCTTGGTGCTCATTGACAGCAAAATTGGCGTAACCGGTGATCAGATTAGCGGCTTGATTTCCCCATGCGACGGCGCTGTCCAGCATTCCCTCGAGATTCAGGGCGTAGTTGTTCAGCAGAGCCGGTGCCTCGATCCCGAACGCGTCCATCACCTGACGGCTTTCCTGGCTCATTCCCACCAGGTCCGCGATTTGCTCCAAGGAGGCTGTCGAGGAGGTTTGGGAAGAGCTGGGCGAGTATGCCGGGTTGGGAGACCAGGTCTGCGGAGCCGATTGTTGCGTAGCTTGGCTGCTGCCCAGACCGTAATTGGCCGGGGTATACTGAGTCGCTGGAATTGACGACTGCCCCTGGAACGGGGATTGCACTGGAGCGCTCAGTAGGTTCACCACCTTGTTGAACGCCGATTCCCAAGGATTGCCCCCCTGGGAGTCCATCGGTTGGGATTGGGGGACGTACTGAGTAGGGCTGGATTGGTAGCTGGGGATCGCCTGAGGTACCGCTTGGGGGTAATTGGTACCCACCTGTTGGTAACCCACTGGAGCCTGGGAGGGCGCTGCTGCCGGAGCTGGTGCTGCCACCACGTAACTGCTCGGAGCGACGGCCACTGGTGCTGGGCTCGTCTGTGGGATCGATTGGACGGTAGCGTCCTGCATAACTCATCTCCTTTTGTAGAGCTTCTAATGTGCGATACAGATATGGGGTTAAATCCAATCGCGGATCCGCAGCCATCGGTAAGTCCGGTGATTGCGGGTGGGGTGTCTGCATCATCCCCCCCACAAGGCGAGCAAATTGAGAATATGCATTCTGCAATTCGCCTACCATCCTGAACGGGAACCCCGACAACATCGCGGCCCGCTCCTCATCCGTTTTAGACGGAAAGAGGTATTTCAGTGCTTCAATGCTATCAACACCTAATTCCTGAAGATTTCGTACAACAATTGAATTATTCAACACGTCTTGCGTTGAATCTTCATATACAGGTCCCAGCCAGCGCCATAGCATTGTGACATCTCCGTCTGGAATCAATCCCAGTACACCAGGGGGGATCTGTTGTGTACGCAGGCAGGCCATCATCAACTGCTTAATGCGATCCTCAAAAATTGTCATTGCTTCTTCATAAGCAACTAAATCTTCTGGAGAAGCATTTTCAGGTAGATCCAGGGGTCGCTCAAGTCCTGCCGCTGCTGCCAACGTCTCGCGGAATAATTTTTCCTCTTGAAAAATAATTAACTCAAGACAACGACAAATACCATGTGTATAAATTGAGTTAGCTTTCTTTTTGGCCGTTGCAGATACGCGTCCGAACAGTGACTTGTATTCTGTTGCAGTAACGCCTGCAGAGATGGACAGTTCGTCTACACCGCCAAGAGCTGTACGAATTTCTTCTCGATACTGACGGGCAAATGCGTTTTGATCGCCTGTAATTGCATCTGGAACAATGTAACCAACACGGTCGTTTGGCTCCAGGTTTGCAATAACCCGTGGTACTCGAATAGTCCCGTCGACACCGCGACTAATTGGATCCTGTTTAAAAGTAGATCGGCTCAGTGCCGACATGCTGTTAAAGCCAGAGTTGGCAGCAATTGACGGACGCTGCACAACTGAATCGCCACCTGTTTCAATTAAATCAGTTTTGGGACGAGATGAAAGAAGTGTTGGATTACCAAAAAACGTGATGTTTTTCCGCATGGTGCGAACAATTTCATCATGCGTAACAATATGATTAGCAAGCGCATCGAATTCACCGACACCTTCATTTGCAAATCCCTTGGGATTATTAAAGATTTCTACACAGGGAATAAAGCCAAGTGTATTTTTAAATGTTTTGGTTTTACCGGGTATAGCCTGATAATTTGTGTCAAATGAGATCTCGCCCTCTGAATGAGTTTCTTCAATTGTTTTGCGTTTAATTGAAAGCCTGATGTATCGTTTAATTCCTTGATTGCCAAGGGTTGCTATGCCTGTGATGCTGTTAGCTGCAACATCTTGTTGATAACCAAATCCATTGCGGACTTTATAGCTATAAATGATTACAACTTCATCTAGCTCACCATCAATGTTGTAAAAACTGCGGTATTCGTGTTTACGAAAATAGTAGAGCCGATAGTTGTTTTGTGTAGGTCGAATGTAAAAAATACCTTGTCCATCACACAGGAAATAATCCCAGATGGAATCCAGGCGCGTATCAAGTTGATTATATTTGACTACGCGATCTATAAAATCTTTGCGTTGATTGCCAAAATTATCTTGCGCTGGAAAAAATTCAACACCCTGACGGATGCCAAAAAGTTTCATTTGTGCAAGGTGAGACGCAACAACGCCCGTATCAATCATCGAACCACCATCTTTTTCAAGATAGGAATCAATGATTTCTTTAAGTCGGGCCTTTGCGTCTCCAGCCATTAACTATTTGCCTCTTTCTTTTGTTTGATCTTAGCAGCTTTCACAAGTTTCTTTTCGTGCAACCAGCGATTAAAGTAAGCGAGCTCTCCAGAGCTATACATCTCTGGATGCTTAAGTGCTTCTTTGGCTAGTTGTTTCTTTTTCATTGAAAAACCATTTTATTTCCAAAACCTTGTAGCATTTGCCCTTTCTGTGGGCCCATATAAAACTGAGAGTTTGCCATGCCTGCAAGATTGCCAATAGCACCTGGCATTCCGCCTAAAGCTTGGCGGAAACGAACATCAATAGCTCCTTCACGGCCAGGTTGGCTTTGGGGAAAAACGCGAGCAGGAGTCTGTTGAAGCGGATTAAGCTGGGGCCCGCTACCAGGGGCAGGTGACTTGCGCTGCTGGGGGATATCAAATCCGCCACCAACTCCAAATGTTCCGGCAAGGATATTACCAGGTGCACCTGGAACACTTGTTAAACCACTGTAAATCATTTCTCTTCTTGTTTGTATTTCTATTTTACTCTTCTATCACTTCATAACCAGTCTCATCATTCAACTTAGAAAGAACAATACCATCACCCTTGAGGTTCCACTCAAGAATGTCATCTTCTTGCCACCCAAGTTCTTCGATTACCTCATCAGGAAAAGTAATAAACAAATCACCGTTTTCGTCTTCTTGAACTTCAAGAATGTAGCTCATTTTGCCAAAAGCTTTTCCATAAGCTTATCAAGCTTAATATTAATCTGCCTAAAATTGTCATGCATCGTTTGAATCTCGCGGAGAAAGTCAACTTTTAATACATATTCCAATGGCATGCGGTTGACGTTGTCCTCAAGAGTTTTTAATTTTTCGTCTTGACGGTGCATTTCTTCTTGTACATCACGCAAGCGTTCATGTGCTCTCGACAAGAATTTATTCATTACCCAGCTACCACCCGTGATTGCTGAGCCAACTGCTGTGATAACCAGTGCCAAATACTCGGGGCCCACTGAAAAAAAGCTTTTTTTCAATTCTAGTTTTAGTAATCAAGATGTAGTTCGCCTTTTCGCATTAAACCATTAACAAGCCAAACAAGCGCATCAACCGTATCGTCGTGTCCGCTAATACCAAAATTAGTGAGCTCTTCAAACATTGCTGTGAAATTACGGAAACGATTAAAGATAATTTTTCGATCCTCAAACATTCCCATAATGCCACGAAAACGAGCAAGTTTATCAGCCCTAAAACCTTTTACTGGATGCCAACGCAAGTTATAAAGTCCTTCGTTGTTTAAACAGATTCGTTTAAAATCGGCTTCCAGGGATGCCTGATATGCAACAGCTTCACTCCATATATCACACGTGGAATAGGTAGGGAAATAATGACCTGACTCATCCTGGCCGATAACAGACCAATCATTAAGCAATTCTTTCAGCGCATCTAGTTTTTCCAGGTTGCCCATAACTCGCAGTCGCCTGTAATCAATGATGTGAATTTTGTCACCAATACGGCCACCAAGAATCATTACTGTGTAATCATTTTTTTCTTTCGTTCCAACCGAAAGGTCTACACCAATACCAAGAGTATCGAATTCAGTTGAAATTTCAGCTTTAACAATTAACTCAGGGGCCAGGGACAACTCATTTTGTCTGACAATCTGATTCATGTACTGAAAAGAAAAAGCAATAGGTGCTTGCCGTTTCTTTTCTTTTAAATACTCAAGTGACCACATCTCGGGCCAATAAGATTTTTCATCACCTGTTTTGGGATCTGTTTGGATTGCAGACAAAACAATCTGCTGCCAATTGTTCTGTTCATTAAACGTAGTTGCATGAATATCATCATGCCTGAAGCGCGTGCCAAGACAAATGGCTCGTCCGCCTTCAAACATGGTCGGAGCAATAACTGCATTCCAGTTATCCTGCATCATCTTTCTGATGTCAGGATTTGCTATATCAGCAGAACTTTTGATGGCGTCATCAATGATTACGCAATGGCTACGTTTAGACGTAACCGAACCTTTAAGGCCAGCAGCACAAAGCGTGAATTGTTCATCCCCAGTTACGTCAATGCCCGCAAATTTATGATCAATAGACCAATATTCATTACTGGTTACGTTCTTAAGAAGACGAACCTTGGGGAATACCTCTTGATATCGTTTGCTTTCAATGATTCGTTTAATAGTTGCTGATTTAGATCTTGCAATATCTACAGTGTATGACAAATAAAGAATTTGCAATGGCATTTTTGCCAATGTATGAATGCCTATAGCCCAAGCAGTAAATAAACCAAGGACTGTAGATTTAGCAGAACCCCTTGGAGCCAAAAGATCAATATTGGGTCCGGCAATTTTTAAAAGGCAAGAACTATTTTCATCAGTTACAAAATGACGATGCCATTCTCTATGGTGTTTTGCGGGTGGTTTGTCAGCTACATATTCACAAAAATATCCAAAATCTTCTCGAGCTTTTTTTAAATTCTCGATGTTTTTGGGAATTTTAACTTGTCTATTACGTGCAGCAGCTTTAGCGTTTCGACGATGAGCAAGGTGTACGTAAGCAGGCACGACGTTTATTCAGTGTGTATTAACTGAATACTAACCTACTTTTCTTTAGGCTTGTTTCGTTTTTGCTCTTGATACTTACGAGCCTTATCTAACGCCGCCTTACGTTTTTCTTTATCATCCATCTCCGAGCCATCTTCTTTTTTTGCTTCTTTTTTCTTGAAGTGCTCAAGAAGCTGTGGAGGCATTTTATTCTTACTCATTGACGTGCACCCCGACGTGCATTCATTAAACCTTCAAACACATTTCCGGGGGCACGGCCACCAGGGAGGCCAAGGCTCGGGTTGAATACCTGTTCAGATTCCAAGCCAGGCGTGACACCTTGAGGGGCACTTTGGGCCGCTTCACCGCGTTGAGCAAGAGATGAACGGCGTTGTCGAATACCTTCAACAGCCATCTGTCTAGCTCGAGGGTCACCTTGGTTATTAAGATTTGCTCCCATTGTTATAAATGATTTTTTTACTATCCTAACTGCATTTATTCTTCCATTTGCATATGGGACCACACACCCATGGCAGCTTCCTCTAGGGGGCCTTCATACGGATCATCTTTGAAAATCATTAACAACTCACGAATAGCACGATCGGCACCTGCCATTAACAAACCTTTCCTATCTTTAACAGCAGTAAATTGCTCAACCTGTGCAATAGTACCGCGCAATTCTTTTTGCAATGCTGCAATACGCGCCACACCAGCATCACGCTTAACAATTTTATTTTCAATATCTTCCCGCAACTTTCGCATGTCTTCTTGCATCTCTTCAATTTCGAAAAGAAGAGTTTTGCGATGATCAGGTTTGTGATAATTTTTTTTGACCCAAAGGTCACACGCAGTTACACTTCCACAGTAACCAAGGAATCGTGCGTATAAATAAATTTCAATAATTGAGTAATTATCTTTGGCAAAAAAACAAAAAGTTTCTTGTGTTGCTGAATCTAAATTATCAACCCAAGTTTCGAATAACTCAATATCGATAAGCTCGTTGGGCCTGGCCGTAATCTCGTGCTTCGTCTGCTTGCTTGAACTGCTGCTGCTGTTCAGCGGCAGTGCGGCTCTCTTCTGCACCTTTACCGATAGTTTGTCGTTCTTGTTCACCAGCGGTCTCCATCTTTTTCTTGGAAAATTCGTAAGCCACGCCAGCAGCCTGGCGATATTTGTCTAGATCAAACCAATCATCAACATCGGTTTGGCCAGTGGGAACACTGCTGGTCATGGCTTATAAATATTACAAGAAAATCAGAAGTTGCTCATCATGGTAGCAAGACCCTGGGCAAAGATGTCACGACGACCTTCAAGGGATTTTTGACGTTGTTGACGGCCTTTAGAACCCTCAAGACGCTGAAGCAACTGTTCGAATTTATTGATATCAAAGTAGTCGTCAGCAGCAGGCTGACCAGTGGGAGTAGCGGACATGTTATCAGAAATTAGACATCATGGAAGCAAGGCCCTGGGCATAAATGTCACGACGACCTTCAAGGGATTTTTGACGTTGTTGACGGCCTTTAGAACCCTCAAGACGCTCAAGCAACTGTTCGAATTTATTGATATCAAAGTAGTCGTCAGCAACAGGCTGACCAACAGGTGTAGCGGACATTCGATATTTCTGAAACTAAATTTATTATACCAAGTAATATTCACGAGAAATTAAAAGCACTGACAAGTGATTTGTAAATATCACCTTGTGCAGAAATTTTTTGCACTGCTTTGGCGCCTTCGTTTTTCAAAGCCTGTGTTTCTTTGTCAATTTCACCCTGAAGATTGGTCAGGCCGGCACTATAAAGATACTGGCGAGTATCGCGAACATTCTGAAGCTGCTCATCAATTTCAGAAGGAGTGCCAACAAATTGACCTTGAAAGCGCGGGGTGGTTACCCCTGTACGCGACGCTAAATTTTGGCTAGCGATGGATGGCAGTAAATTTTGATCAAAGGTAAATGTACGTTTACCAGTTTTATCTCCTTTTTCATCGACAGTCTGTTTGCCAAACATCGTGTCGTAGTAATTATCCAGGTAGCTCTGGTTGAACTTTTTTTGATATTCCTGGCTTTTAAGTAAGGAATCCTTAAGATCTTGAACGTTACTGTAGTAACCCTGGTTAAAACGTTCCAAGGCACTTTGCTTTTCTTCTGCTGTTGCTTCGCGCCCCAGGAGTTCTTGGTAGGCTGAGGAAATGCCTGTTTCTCTGCGTCCAGGGAGAAGCTCCTGTGTGTAGATATTGGTTAATGCAGTTACGTCTTGTTCAGGTGGCGTTAAATCATATTTGGCAGCGTAATCACGCAACTGGGAAGTTGCATCCTGGTAACTTAATAAACCTTGACGAAGTTGTGATTCAACACCGGAACGGAGACCTGCGTATGCTGATGCACCTGAAGCCTTACGTGCCTCTGCTTTTGCTTTTTCTTCTGCAGCGGCAGCAGCAGCTTTTTCCTCGGCAGCGCGCTCACGCTCTTGTTGATATTTCAGATAATCCTGGAAGGAAGTATCCCGTTCAATTTTTGGTTGTTCGTATCGAACAGTAGTACCGCCGCCACCCATAATTATTACACAAATAGATTAGTTGCACTTTGAGGAGCAATTGGACCAAATAAGCCAGCCATGGCAGCTTGTTTTTCGGCCAATGTTTCTCTCATTTTACGACGGTTTTCACGTTGTGATAACTCTTTAGCTTCTGGAGTTAGTTGTGCAGCTTGGCTGCGTAAAGTTAATTGCCAAGCATTAGCAAGATTTTTATCAAATCCAGGGCCAAGTTCCCATTCTTTTGCGCGCTTCTGAAGACCGTAACCAAGTTCGGCAGCACGCTCGCCCGCTAGGCGGGCTGCGATATTTTCACCAAGCTGTCCATAAGCTTGTTCGCGGGCAATCCGTGCTCCTGCTTCTGTACCAGCTTTCTGGGCGTCGAATTGTGCTTGGAGAGATTGAGCAGCGGCACGTTGTTGTCCCATGCCACCAAAGATACTGGCACCAAGACTACCTATCCCAAGAATTGCTGTAAATGGATCAATTACCATGTTTTTTCCACCCGCTGAAGAACCTAATTTCCCAAAAGAACCAGTGAAGGAACTAGAAAAATCAGGTAACATAGTTATATATTAACTGAAGTAGCTTGGCACGGAACCAGGGGATACCACTGAAGTAGACGTAAGTGATAGTGGGCGAAACGCTTGTGCCGCTGCGTTATAAATACTGGGAACTTGACTCATGCCAGCGTAATAGACAGAAGCTGGTCCAGAGAAAGCTTTTGCTACGTTCCCGGGGAGATCATAAAACATCTTGGCTTTCATCGTTTCACGAAGACTTTCTTTTCCAAGTTCTTGTGCGCGGCGTGCTTCTCGCTCACGGAATGCTTCTAATTCTGGAAGAGTGTATTGAGGTTTATTTAAAGCGCCAATTGCACCAAAAGTAAGCGCAGTGTTTGCAAGAGCATTTGGATCCATTTTGGACCACTGTTCAGGTGTAAATTGAGCTTTTACCTGCTCAAGAATATTAGGCTGTTCCTGTTGTGCAGGATTAAACATACCAAGGTTAAAGCCGCCCTTCCAGCGACCGTACTGTTTAGGATCAAGCATGAACTCACTCATAATCAACCAAAGCTAATGGACGGGGCTTGGAGGGTTGCACCGGCATAAGGGTTAGCAATGATGGCAGTACGAAGAGTTGCACCAGCTTCTTCCATGCCTGTACCAGCAAGCTTGAACATGCCTGCCTGACGGCCAAGAGTTTGGTAAGCAGCAGATTGGGTATTGATTAAAGCCTGTTGATTAACAAGCTGTTGACGCATGGTGCGTTCAGCCAAAGGTTGCAGGGATTTTTGTAACTGAACATACGAATTAACTTGATCCATCATTGCTTGACGATCAAGACCTAGCTGAGATTGGCCAAGTTGAGTTTGGCGGTTAACTTCATATTGCAGATCGCGTTCCCGTTGGAGACGCTCTCGAGCGGCATCAGAAACTGGTATCTCAGGAGTTACGGGAGTTGCAGGAATAGACACGTCTGCACCACCAGCGCCTTTTTTACCTTGTTCCACGGTTCCAAACAGGGATGCAGTACCAGCTTGGGCTGCAGCCGGAGCAAGAAGTTGAAGTGCGCCCCCCGCCAGTTTCATTGGCAGGTTGCCGCGCATCAGCAGGTTACTAACTGGGGCAGTGATGGCTGCAGTACCAAGACCAGCGGCAGTGCTGGCAATGCCTGCGACAGGACCTTGCTGCTGGAAAGTGCTGATAGCACCAGGAGCAATGCCAAGGGCTGTTGCACCGAGGCCAGTGGCTGCCCGCATGCCAGAAGCAGGCACAGCGCCCTGTACGGCACCCGCAGCAGATTGGGCACCTTGGGAAGCACGGCCCAGAAATTCCTTACCTTTACCTTTTACGCGATTAAGGAAATCGTTAAAAGTTAAAGCACTTTCCGGAGTTCCCTGCCCAACATTAAACAGAGGACTAGCTAAAGGTTGAGTTGGAGTGCTCCAGGGATCCGGTACGGCAGCCATTCTTACTAATACCTTATATGTTTAAATTCTATCAGAACTGATGTTTATGACATTGGAAGCTGGGAATTTAATTGAGAAGCAGAAATTTTTTGATTATTAATATTATTGGCAATTACGGAATCAACAGCATTACCAGTAACAACACCGGCCAAGGAACCAGCAAGGCCACCGGCAATACTGCGGATAGCTTTCTGTTTTGGCGTGGTGCCGGTCATGCCTGCAAGCCGCGCTCCAACACCACCCGCAACAAATCCACCTGCCATCGGAACGGTAACAGGGAAACCAAGCATGCGTAACTCAGGCTTGCCCTGAAGATTTTCCATCGTTCCTTTAACAACACCAAGATTAAACAAACCTTTATCTTGGTACAAGTAGTTCATGTAATTAGCATAACGCTCTGGAGTAATATCTGGAATTTCTTGTTTGATTGTTTCATATTTTAATGGATCACCAGTACGTCCCAGGAAAAAGCGTTCAAACATTTCTTGGACTGGTTGTTCTGTTTTGCGGCGATCATCCGTACCTTTTGCCGAGTAAGTTTGGGCGTAACCCTTAGGACGAAACTGTTCTTCTGGATTAGTGATGTCGTATGTACCAGCAGCTGCAACAGCTGGTGCGGCAATACCAATAGCAGTTAAAGCGCGTGCGGTAGGAGAAGAAATTGCTCCTGCATTAGCGCCGACTTCTGCAACACGTTGTGCGATGGCAAGGGGATGATTCCAACGCCACCAATAAGTGCGCGTGCCATCATTTGCAACGTCAATAAGCATACGCGATGTATAAGCACCTAGAAATTGAGCAGGTGTTTCCCTGGCACTAACACCTCTTGCTGCAACTTCTTTTTTAAAGCGTGGATCTAAAACACTTTGACCGTAACCGACGCCTTCAGCAATCATGCGCTGCTGAGCGACATCAGCTTTTTTAAAGCCGCGCTTTACATCTTTTACTAGCTGAAGAGGATTAATCATTGCACGCTCTGCAGTAGTTCCAGGGTTTCAGGCGGCAGCGTAATGCCAGGATAATGGAAGGTTTGCTCCAGGCCTTGCATCTGGAATTGCGTGCCAGGAGCAAGGGCTTGTGCTCGAAGATTATTGATGTATTGACGTTGTGTTGCTTGTTGATAGATTTGCTGTTCTTGCGATTGCTGGATTGGTTCAACCTGTTGATTCTGTTGATATAAGGCACCTTGAGTTACATAATCGACCAAGGGCATTGAACCAAGGGATGCCACCAGGTTGACACCTGTTTCTACATCGGAAGGACTGTAGGGAATCTTGCGTTGAACTGTGGTTCCGTCTTTTTGCTTAATGGTTGCCATACCCCCTGGGGTACCAGGGAACATCTTGCGTGCAGCACCGACCAGGGGATAGTTGAGTAAGAAATCACCAGCGGCATAAGCAGCGCCTGCAGCAGGACCACCAGAGAGGGTGCCGACAGCGAAGTTAAGAGCTGCACCAGGTAACGCAGCTTTAGCCGCCTGACGGGAGGTTTGGCTGGCTAGTAATTTACCTAGTTGCTGCAACATATGATTAACTATTATTCTTTTATTTTAGGTTGTTTTATTTACGTGGTTTTACCAGGGGATACGTTTTCTTCTACTGATTCTTCTTCCGCCGTTTTTTCCCCTTGTTCTTCATCTTGTTGGGTTTTAATTAAACCTTGGCGATCAAGAAGCTGTGCAATTGAGGGTTTATTTTCTACTTCATTTTCAGCTCGTTTTTCAGCAAGCGCCATTAAGTAGCCATTCGGATCAGGATTGCGCATCCGTGGCATTGGATTTTTGGCCATTTTACTAGGATTAAGGGTCGGGCTTAATTTATAAGCTTCTAGCCATTCCGGATTGAAATCAGGTTGGTTCTGGGGGCGCTGAGAAGTTAATGCACGGCCTTCATTAAAGTCGTAATCCATGGGACGATTAAAACGTCCTAAACCGTCAAAGAGTTCATACTCAGGAGTTACATTTTGATTACCGTCAAAAAACGGAGAGTTACCTACAAAATTAAGATTTGGATTAAGAGTTGTTTTGCGGGTCATTGCCCGCTTTGTTAGGTCTTGCGATGTAAATCTTGATGGATTCCAGGGGTAGTCACCCGATGAAGCCCGGGATCGAAATAGCTCATCAAAATCTAACCGTTTAGGGATTTCTCCTTGACGGTTAAAAGGATTCCTAACGTAACGACCAAGATCAAGACGAGCATCTTTTGCCATTAACTTTTAGCCTTTTCTTTTTTCTTCTTATGTAATCCTACGAGAGTTTGGCGTAAGCGTGCTTGTTTAACTGTTTTTTCGTCATATTTATCCGGATTAGCCAGAACGTTTTCCTGGAGTTGAGCAGAGGTAATGCCTTTCTTTTTAGCTTTAGCCGTAAAGGCACCCTCCTTCATTTCCAGGCCCTGAATCCATTTTTTATCCTCTTTCTTTTCTTCAGCCATTAGATGATTCCTTGTTTAAATGATTGCAAGAAAGCCTCTGCTTCACCAGGCCTGCCCCTTAATTGTAACTGACGCAATTTAGCAGAAACATCAACAGAAGAAACCTTCTGACGTTGTAAGTCGCGAGCATCTAATACGTTCTGAGCAGATTGTTGAACATCAGGCATACCAGCGGCTCGTGCTTGAAGGATCGTTTCATTTAAATCTTGGTCAGAAAGACTTGTGAAACGAATCCCTTCTTGGGATCCAGGAGCAGCCATTTTGGGTGGTGTTGCCAGCTCTTTGCCAAGTCGGATACTTTCTTTATACTTCCCTTCGCGTTGAAGCTGTGCTTGTTCAGCAAGTTTTGCAGCACGTTTAGCGCCTCCAAGCATTGAAGTGGAGTAAATTAATCCAGAGGAAGGATCAATACGCTCTGGATAGCTTTCTTTTAATTCTTGAAGTGCAGCAGGATCAAAAGAGCGAGGATCAACTTCAAGGGTGCTTACGCCCTTAAAAGTACGACCTTCAGAACCCATGATGCGTTGTGGCTCAATTGCTGTGCCACGGACAGGTTGCACCGCACCAGAGAGCAGATCCTCTCGTTTTACCTCTCCTTCCATTAAAATATCGCCGGTATCAACGTTCTTAAAAAGGTAAGGAGTTGCATCAAGCGGAGAACCTTCAGCAACAATCATTCCTTCACCGGCAAGTTGTTCCCGGCGGCGGCCAACACTTCCAAGGTCTTGACGACCGCTACCTTGTGACGCACGCGATTGATAATACCGTGGAACAGTAAGAGCTTCTTGCTCTACTTTTGGCACCATTCCAATAAAAGTTTGTTTACCTGTCAAAGGATTAGTTTGAAATTCAGGGCCAGAATATGTACCACGTTGTACTTCTGGTTTTAATGAATAAAGAACACCAAAATCTTTAGCTCGTTCCAGGGCTGCCTCTGCGTTTGCAACATCACGTTGCCCAAGGACTAATGCACGTTTTTGGGAACGCGGAAGATTAGACAGTTGTGTAGGAGAAGGGAAAACGGGGCGCTCACCTTCCATCCCTTCAATTACTTCCATAGTACGTTCACGAATGCGCGAACGAATACCTTCTGGACCCTGGAGACGCAACAGATTTTGTTCCCGTGTTTCAACAACAGGAACACCAGTTTTTGGATTAATGGTTTGCGCAAAAGGTTGATAGAGATTGCGTGTTGCAATTACCTCGCCACCAGGGAGTTTTACCTGTGCCGGAAGCGAAGGAGTATCAGAGAAAGCGGCTTCAAGAAAAGCGGGATCTCCGGTTGTTTGATAAATATTTAATGCTTGTTTTTGGTGCGTAGGTAAAACTTCTTGCGCACGCTCTTGAAGAAAACGTTGAACATTTTCTTTTACTTCAGTTGGAAGAATGTGTGTTTCTGGAGCACTTAAGCCATACTGAGCGTATTTGCTACGACCGGCGGAAAGCATGGAGGGCAGTTCGTAATCACCCTCGGTTGTAGTACCAGGTGTTAGCTGGGTAAAGCGGAAAGGACGACCTTCAATGCGAGCAGAAACTTCACTGGAACCAGGTGTTGGGATTAGTTGGACACCAGATTGTCCAGGAGTTCTAATTACATTTTGATATAAAGAACCAACAGAACCAAGGGTGCGAGTAGGTACGTTTTCTGCTTGGTCTAAGGGAAGGCCGTCGGGCAAGCTAGAAGCAACACGATTGATTGCTTCATCGGCTGGCACACCAGTAAGACGTAGCGCCGTATAAGAAGATTCATATGGCGTAGCAGAAGCAAAATCTTCTAATGCATCAACGTTGCCAAGATCTAAGCCTGGATTGCGCTGTAACTGGTTTTTAACACGACCTGTTTGCTGGTCTTCGCCAGATTCAACTGCGTTAACAAGCTGATCACGTGTTTGTGCCAGGAGATTGTCTTGGATGCTTGTTAAATCTTCTGCAACACCACTTCGAACAATGCGTGGATTTTGCA
>JACCDW010781609.1_pt1 | contig 32493 bp, 28 predicted proteins | sample 7449781 | NCBI WGS metagenome assembly JACCDW01 (sample SAMN15323449, study PRJNA562643) | freshwater metagenome | isolation source: river surface water | place: USA:Blue River Watershed | collected 2017-08-18
GGGCATTGGAGGGATTATTGAAAAATCCTAATTATTTTGATTGTAATTTGTATAGTTAAAACTATGTATATTAAAATACCTCCAATTAATTCGCTCAAAAAAGTTAAATTCCTTAAAATCCTTTTCCTTAATCAGGCTATTTCTCAAAATATACATTACCACATCAAATTCTAATTTCTGATCAAAATCTTTACATTTTCTTTTATTTATCATGTATTGATTTATTTCTTGATTATATAATTCTAATTTAGATTCATTATTTTTATTAAAATCTAAAACAATTAGATTCACATGATATTTTCGTCGAATTTTCCAAATTTGGAATTTATTCAATATAGGGCCATCATCTTCAGTCTCATTGAAATAATATTTTATATTATTTGTTATAATATCATTTTTGGTTAGTTTATTAATCGCAATTGAATCTAGATTCATTAACAAGGAATCATTTTTGATTTGTGCAAAACTTGGAATAGTTATGCCGAATACGGATATTAAAAAGATAAAAAAATACAGTCTCATTTCATTATTTATTGGTTTCTTCTACAGTTTCATTTGGTTTCACTATTTTTTCCTGCTTAGGCATGCAATTATCTCAATATGCATTCGATTCTAATTTTTTTCATTCTTTTTCCACAGCTTCGCTCCTTCAGTTACAAAATCTCTATGCACTGATTTACAATTGATACACCAAATATATTCATTTTCAGAATAAATCCAAAAATATACAAAATTAAATTATAATTTATTTTTAATTTAAGACGCTATGTTCCATCAAATCAATTATAAGAAAAATCCAAATCAAATGAATAAGCATAGATTTAATTAGCATTTTCTACTTCTATAATTCCATTTTTTCAATTATCCCTCCCTATTGCCTTTATGTTGAAAATTATCCGCACATTTAAGAATAATTGATGCGTTGTTTTTTGCTGAGGGACATTTATTCCCCTAATTTTGTGGAAAGTATGAATTGGCCAGATCAAGCAAATAACTCCGACATCCCTCCATTTTTAGATAATTTGAATCCACCCCAAATGCAGGCGGTGTTGCATACGGAAGGTCCTGTGATGATTATTGCTGGTGCCGGATCTGGAAAAACCAGGGTGCTTACCATTCGAATTGCCAATATCATTCACAAAGGTGCAGATCCTTTCAATGTACTTTCCCTTACTTTTACAAATAAGGCCGCCAAAGAAATGCGTAACCGTATTGAAAAAATTGTGGGAGGAAACGCTAGAAATCTTTGGATGGGAACCTTTCACAGCGTGTTTGCCCGCATTCTGCGACAAGAAGCTGAACGTTTAGGCTACCCCTCAAACTTTACCATTTACGATAGCGACGATAGTAAAAGTCTCATCAAAGCCATTTTGAAAGAGATGAATATCGACGATAAAATGTACAAACCAAATCTCGTTTTGGGAAGAATTTCTATGGCAAAAAACAACCTTATTTCTGCCACCGATTATTTCCAAAATGAAGAATTAATCAACCAAGACAAAGCTTCTAACAGAAGCAAATTTGCCGATATCTTCATGGCCTACTCTCAACGTTGCTTTAAAGCAGGAGCCATGGATTTCGACGATATTCTTGTCAATACCCATTTGCTCTTCAAAAACCACATTGACGTGCTCAACAAATGGCAGCATAAATTCAAATATATTTTGGTGGATGAGTATCAAGATACCAACCATGTGCAGTACATGATTACAAAAAAGCTGGCCGCCGTTACTCAAAATATTTGCGTTGTGGGCGACGATGCTCAAAGTATTTATGCTTTCCGTGGTGCGAATATTCAGAACATTCTCAATTTCGAAAGAGATTACCCCGATGTTGCCACTTTTAAACTCGAGCAGAATTATAGAAGTACCAAAAACATTGTGAATGCCGCATCGAGCGTCATCAAAAACAATAAAAAACAACTCGAAAAAGAAGTTTGGACCGCCAATGAAGAAGGCGATAAAATCAAAGTCATTCGCAATGCCTCCGACAGCGATGAGGGAAAGCGCGTTGCTGAATTTATTTTTGAAGATAAAAAAACCGAACATCTGCCCAACAAAGCATTTGCCATTTTATACCGTACAAATGCCCAGAGTAGGGCCATGGAAGAAGCCCTTCGCCGACAAGGAATCGATTACCGAATCTACGGGGGCACCAGTTTCTACCAAAGAAAAGAGGTGAAAGACCTTCTCTCCTATTTGCGTTTTGTGATAAACCCAAATGATGAAGAAGCGCTCAAAAGAATCATTAATTACCCAACGCGAGGTATTGGCGATACCACCCTCAATCGATTGATTTATTTATCGGGGGCTCACAACATTGGTTTGTGGGAAGTGATTCGCAACATTCGCAGGTTCCCAGAAATTGGCACCGGCGGACCTAAAATTGAAAATTTTGGGATGATGATTCAAAGTTTCATCATGATGAATGAAAGCACCAACGCTTATGATTTGTCGACGCACATTGCCAAACAAACCGGCCTCATGCGCACATTGTTTGAAGACAAATCTGTTGAGGGAATTTCGAGGTACGAGAACATCACAGAACTTTTGAACGGTATTCAGGAGTTTGTGGAAGATGATGAAAGCGACAAAGATAAAACACTTGCCAATTTCCTTGAAGAAGTTGCCCTTTATACCGATGATCAAAAAGACAAAGACCCTGACAGAGATTGTGTTTCGCTAATGACAATCCATGCCAGCAAGGGACTAGAATTTCCAATTGTTCATTTGGTGGGGATGGAAGAAAATCTTTTCCCTTCACAAATGGCATTGATGAATCGCCAAGAGTTGGAAGAAGAACGCCGCTTATTTTATGTTGCGGTGACCAGGGCTGAGAAAAAGCTTTATTTGAGTTTTGCAACCAGTCGATTCAAATACGGCAGTTTAATTCCTTGCGAACCGAGTCGGTTCATTCAAGAAATCGATGCGAAGTATTTAGACATGAGTTTGGCGTCGCTCAAAGGCAAAAGTGTTTACCAAAGAAACACCGACGACGATCAGTTTGTGTTGGCGAACAAGCCAACCTCCAACAAGAATATTTTCACAACTCCCAAAACGGCGGCTCCTTTGCCTCCGGAAGATCCAAATTTTGTTCCTGGCGACATTTCAAACTTGAAAATTGGCGACATGGTGCAACACCAACGATTTGGCAGAGGTGTGGTTACTGAAATGGAGGGTGAAGGACAAAATCAAAAGGCCAAGGTCAATTTCGACAATATTGGCACCAAGGTATTGGTGTTAAAATTTGCAAAAATGCGAATCGTTTAAGCAATATTTCTTGCGGTTTTTGCAAAAAATAATTAGAGATTGTTTTGATAAATTGGGAAGGAAATCATCCAGTTCACAGATTCACCAATGTTTGAAGTGACATCAATTGTCCCTCCCAATACATTGACTCTAGAAACCACACTTTTCATTCCAATTCCTTTAGAAATTTCATTGGGATCAAAGCCAACGCCATTGTCTTCGAGATATATATTGATAGCATCTTCGCGTTGGTAGATATCGATATTCACTTCAGTGGCTTGACCGTGCTTTTTGGCATTGAGCACAAACTCTTGCATGATTCTAAAAACATTGATTTTTTGCAATGGCGAAAATTGACTGTGAATGTCATAGAAATGGTAATTTATTTGAATTTCAAGGGCATTCGACAGCGCGTCTAGTTCTCGTTGAACCATATCGAAGAAATCCAAGTCTTCAATCCAAGGGGGATATAAACGGTAGGCATAACTCCGAATATCGTTATTGATAGTTGTGAGCGATTGATCTAAGTCGAGGTTATTAATTTTACCTGCGCGATTGAGCATGAGTAACATAGACAAACGGTTGAGAATATCATCGTGAAGTTCGGTAGAAATTCTTTTACGTTCAGTTTCAACAGCTTCAGTTTGTATTTGATTGGCTTTTAATTGAAGATTTAAATTATGCGTTAACAAGTTACGTTGATCTTTTTCATTTTTACGAATGTTTTGGGTGATACCAACAGCGATGGCGGTAATTTCCAAAAACGGTAAAACGAGGAGATAAAACATGAGTTTATTATAATCGATTGGTGAATTAGAGATTGCAAAAATGAGAAAAATGATGCCATTAAAAGCATTGAAGAAAATCACAAAATAAAGAAAGGATATTTTTTTTGTTTTGCGATAATGGATGAATGGAATACTCAAAACTAAAAGAACCATAATGAGAAACAGACTTTGTATAAAAATAATGGCTAAATTTTGAGACTTTTCAACAGCATTGTTAGGAATGATAAACAGGTAAATGAAGAAAGCGGTAATGAAAACAATTACGTAACGATTGAATTGACTCAACCATTTTAATTCTTTCCTAAAATTCAAATATTCAAGGGTGAATTCAATTAAGAAGTAGGCCGAAGTAAAGACAAGAAACAATCGAATTTTATTGTTAAAATTGAGTAATTCTGGATAGAGATAGAATTTATAATGACCAGCGGTGATCACAAAGAAGCTAATGTTGCTAATGATCCAGAAAGAAAACAGCAGAAATTGCTTGTTTTTATTGGCAAAACCGAGGTATAATGTAAAGATAAAATAGAGAAAGAAAATTCCATAAATGAGTCCAAACGCAAATTCCAAATTCGAATAATAAGGAATAAACTCATTGAGATCCCACAATTTCAGTTTGATATGAGGAAAAGAGCCATTTCTCCAATATTTAATATATATGGTATATTTTCCATGATTTTTCAGTTGGTAGATTCCGGCGGGGGTTCTAATTTTCAAGTTTCTCTGAGAGCGTTTACCTTCATCACCGGCTTTGAGGAACTGATCAATTTGTCCATTTGGGTCGAGGAAATATCCCTCAATATTATCGGCGAGTGTTTCCGGAATCTCAACAACAATAGTTTTAGGATTTTGCTGAAAATCTATTTCGTAAACAAACCAACGTTCACGGTCTTTTAGTCCTAAGATTTTCTCAATTTGAGCCTTTGATTTGTACAAAGAATCAAATTGTTTTACCGTTAATGAATTTTTAAAGCTAAAATCGATTTTAGGATAAAGGACATTTCCTTTGAAGCTTTGGGCTTGAAGTACCGTGGCTGGCAAAAAGCAAAAACACAGGAAAAATGCAACCCGCAAAAAAAGTTCGTGCAGTGGTTTAAGAAACAAGTTTATATTCATGGGCAATGTGAATCAATTCACCAATAGAATTGATTTCAAGTTTACGGAAAATATTCTTTTTATGTGTTTCCAAGGTATATACGCTAATATTTAATTCATCGGCATTTTCTTTAGTAGATTTGCCATTCACCAATATTTTAACCACTTCTAACTCGCGTTTGGTGAGTAATGTGAATGCCGATAAAAGTTCTTCAGCCTTCACCATTTGTATGTTGTTGGTGTTTTTAAAATCTGGAACACTAATGAAATCGTTCATTGGCGACTTAAGCAATTGAATCAGGTCGAGCGATTGAATGTCTTTAGAAATACAGGCATGAAAGCCAACTTTCTTGGCACGCAAAATCATGTATGAATCTACGAAAGAAGAAAAAAGGATCATTTTAAATTCACCTAAACCATTGATTTGTTGTGCTATTTCAAATCCGTTTTCTTGTTTCAATTGGGCATCAATAATGACAACATCTACTTGATTTGTTTTGATGGATAAAAACTGTTTGAGTAAAAGGCCGGTTTGAAATAATCCTGCAACAGCAAATCCAGATTCCTCGGAAAGGATCATATTGAGACCTTCCAATACAACTTGATGATCATCGCAAATTACGACTTTAATGGGAAAGTGACTAAAATTTTCTATTTTCGACATTCAATTAAAATTGAGGAAATGAGAGTGATACGATATTACAACAGAAACCAAATTTAAATATACCTAAATTTTGGTATTTAGGACTTGTAAAGCGGATGAAATTTGTTAAAGAACGTATGAAATGACTAAACGAATTGGGGTATAAAGAATATTCACTGAACATTTTCATAATTCAAAGTATTTCATTATCTTTGCAGTCCCATTTTGGAGAAGTGGGAATTTTTTAAAACTAATTTAAAACAAAAAACTAATGGCAACAAAGATTAGATTGCAAAGACACGGTAGAAAAAAGCGTGCTTTCTATCACATTGTGGTGGCGGATTCGCGTGCTCCGAGGGATGGCCGTTTTATCGAGAAAATCGGTACTTACAACCCTATCACCAATCCTGCAACCATCGAACTAGACGTTAACAAAGCCACACAGTGGTTATTGAATGGAGCTGAACCAACTGACACCGCCCGTGCGATTCTATCGTACAAAGGTGCCGCTTACAAAAAACATTTACAAGTTGGTGTAAACAAAGGTGCTATCAGCCAAGAAGAAGCAGACAAAAAGTTTGCAACTTGGATGGCAGAGAAAGATGCAAAAGTTGCGGCTAAGAAAACTGGCCTAGCTGATGCAGCGTCTCAGAAGAAAGCAGCTGCAATGAAAGCAGAAACTCAACGTAAAGAAAATATCGCCGCGAAAATCGAAGCGAAAAATACTGTCGTTGAAGAAGTTGCTGAAGAAGTTGCTGAAGAAGCAACAGCTGATGAAGCAGTTGCCGATGATGCTACCGAAACTCCTGCTGAAGAGTCTGCAAGCGAAGAAACTGCCGCTGAATAATTCACGGTATGATGTTGCCCCCAAGTACAACCACCGTTGGGAAAATCGTTTCCAAACACGGTTTTAAGGGCAACTTAAATATAAATCTTGAGTCCGACTTTTTTGAGGACATTTCCGAAGGGGATTACCTTTTTGTCATTATCGACCAAAAAGGTGTCCCCTTTCTTATTGAATCCCTAAACTCCACAAAACAAATTGTAAAACTTCAATTTGTGGATACCGAACAACAAGCCCTTGAGCTCGTTGGTAAAGAAATTGGCATCCTCTTCGATGAATCTCACCAAACGGCATCTGAGAATGCCCTTGAAGGATTCAAACTGTTCGACCAATTTAACCATAACATTGGCGAAATCAAAGGAATTGAACAATACCCTGGCCACGATATGCTCGTGGTTTTTGGCGAAAATCGCGAAATTTTAATCCCTTTAATTGAAGATTGGATTACCAACTTAGATGAAGAATCACGAACTTTGCAAATGACACTTCCTGAAGGACTCACAAATCCAGAAGAATATGAAGATTGATATCATTTCAGCAGTACCCGATTTACTCATCAGCCCTCTCACCAATAGCATTCCCAAAAGAGCAGTTTCTAAAGGATTAGCTGAAATTAATTTCCATAATCTCCACGATTATGGCGTGGGAAAATACAAACAAATTGATGATACTCCCTTTGGTGGCGGTGCCGGAATGGTGCTCATGCCTGAACCCCTTGCCAACTGTATCGAATCCCTCAAAAAGAATACAACGTATACCGAAATTATATACCTCACCCCAGATGGTGAGACCTTCAGTCAATCGATGGCAAACCAATTGTCGCTTGCAAACAATCTCATGATTATTTGTGGACATTATAAAGGCATAGACCAACGCATCCGCGATTTGTATGTGACGAAAGAAATATCATTGGGCGACTTTGTACTCAGCGGCGGAGAAATTGCTGCCTGCGCCATTGCCGATGCCATTTTACGATTGATACCGGGAGTGATTGGAAATGAAGAATCTGCCTTAAGCGATTCTTTCCAAGACAATCTTTTAGCTCCTCCTTTGTATACAAGACCAGAAACTTTTAAAGATTTAACGGTGCCATCGGTGCTCACCAGTGGAAACCATAAATTGATCAATGAATGGCGTTTTGAACAATCTGTGATTCGCACAGAAACGTTGCGCCCCGACTTACTAAAAAACCAAGAATGAAACTCCAATTAAAGCGCCCTTTGGTTGTTTTCGACCTCGAAACAACAGGCATTAGTGTGACCGCAGATAGAATTGTTGAAATTTGCATGCTAAAGGTGAATCCCGATGAACAGGAAGAAATTCGCACATTCCGTGTGAATCCAGGCATTCCGATTCCTAAAGGAGCCAGTGATGTGCATGGAATTTACGATGCCGACGTTGCCGATAAACCGAGTTTCAAACAAATTGCCCATGAAATCAATGTCTTTTTAAAAGACTGTGATTTTGGTGGTTTCAATTCAAATAAATTTGATTTCCCTTTGCTTGTAGAAGAATTTTTCAGGGCAGGAATTGAGTTTGATGTTGATAAGCGCAAATTCATTGATGCACAAAGAATTTATCATTTCAAAGAACCTAGAAATTTAAAGGCTGCTTTGAAATTTTACTGTAACCAAGAATTAGAAAATGCCCATTCTGCCGAAGCCGATACCGTTGCCACTTGGCAAGTATTGAAAGCACAAATGGAAAAATACGACGATATACCGCACGATATCGAAGGACTTCATAAGATGAGTGGCCAAAGTAATTTGGCAGATTTAGCTGGAAGATTAATCATTGACGGAGCCGGTGAAGTGGTCTTTAATTTTGGCAAACACCGCGGTAAATCAGTGAAAACTATTCTCAAAAATGAACCGAGTTATTACAATTGGATGATGGATGGCGACTTCCCTCAGCAAACCAAAAATGTATTAACGCGTATCCGTTTAAGTTTAAGAAACGAATGAGCCATAAAAACCCTATTACCATTGTAAAAGAAACCGACAACTGGTTGGTCATCAACAAACCACCTTTTGTTCCTTCTCTGCCAGAAAGAGGTAAATTTACCGCTGAATCGGTGATGGATTGGAGCCGAAGATTTTGGCCCGATGCTATTTTATGTCACCGTATTGATAGAGAAACTTCTGGGGCATTGCTCATTGCTAAAAATTTGGATGCTTTTAAACATTTAACCCTTCAATTTGAGCACAGAACAGTGCAAAAAAAATATCATGCAATTGCAGATGGCAGGGTTGTTTTCGAAGATTTGTGGGTTGATTTACCTATCAACACAGAGCAAATTGGAAAAATTAAAATTGACAAAATCAACGGCAAACCGGCACAAACTAAATTTCACACATTGGAATTGTTTAAGCATTTCACTTTGTTGGAGTGCGAGCCTAAAACAGGAAGATTGCACCAGATTCGGGTGCATTTAGCGTCTCAGAATGCCAAAATAGCCGGAGATGTACTTTACAAGAGTATCATTCCAAAGCTCAGTACCATTAAACGTAAAATTTCTGGTGACGACACCGATTTAATCCAGCGTTTTGCACTGCATGCCAAGAGTTTGGAATTCAACGACCTCGACGGTAGTCGCATATTCGTTGAAACTGAATATCCAAAAGACTTTGCAGTGTTCTTGAAATTACTCAATAAATACGACCAATACTAATGATATTTACCCCAGCAGAGTTACCATTGAAAGTAAAACAATGGGGAAAGCCTTTAAAGGCTATGCTTTTAAAATTAAAAGCGAAACCACCTAAAAACCTCGATGATATTTTTCAAAAATATCATGACGAAACGTTTCGTAAAATTGACTGCCTCGATTGTGGCAATTGTTGTAAAACAACAAGTCCCGAGTTTTTCGAAAAAGACATTGAGCGATTGAGCAAGGTATTAAAAATGAAACCTGGTCAATTCATTGAAAAATACCTATTTTTAGATACGGATGGAATTTATGCATTAAGATCTGTTCCATGCCCATTTTTAAGTTCAGATAATTATTGCAACGTTTACGACGATAGACCGAAGGCCTGTAGAGAGTTCCCTCATACCAACCAACGCAAAATGCACACGCAATTGCACTTGGGAGCCAAAAATGCAGAGATTTGTCCTGCTGTTTTTGATATCCTCAGCAAACTCGAGGAATCGATCCTTGCAACTTTACCGAAGAAAAAAGAGTTTTAATCTGATTTAACCATGAAAATGGTTGAAAACACATAGACTTATACGACCTTTGCACTGTTAATACTTAGGTTTTTCATAAGTTATTAATTTGGTTTAATCCTCCTGTAGCAATACAGGGGGATTTTTTTTGAAGCTTTCTGTTTAGAAGCTGTTCTTCCACATCATGCTTTCAACAGGGCGATTTGGTTGACCGCTGTATTTTGCATTTTTCTTGGTATTATAAGGCACCAAAATTTCACCATCTACTGGGAAATAAATCAATTGACCAATTGGCATTCCGGCATACACTCTCACTGGCTTTTTCACAGAAATTTCTAAGGTCCAGTTACCGCAGAAACCTACGTCACCTTTTCCTGCAGTTGCATGAATATCGATACCCAAACGGCCGGTGCTACTTTTCCCCTCTAAAAAAGGAACATGCGCATGACTTTCAGTATACTCTTCTGTAACACCCAAATAAAACATATCAGGCTGTAACACAAAACCCTCTTCAGGAATTTCAAAATGTTCAATTGTATTGTGCTTCTTTGCATCGAGCACTTCATCTTTATAGACGGCTAAAAACTTACCCAGATGTACATCATAGCTGTTACTTCCGAGGCAAGCGCGATCGTAGGGACTTACCACAATGGTACCTTTTTCAATTTCTTCTAAAATACGGGCATCCGATAAAATCATTCTGCAAAGATATGTTTTTTGAGGGACATTTGGGTTGCAAATCAGATATTTTAGAACTCAATGTGAGGTTCAACCTTGCCAATTTTTTGCGTAAAACTAATTGATGGTAAAGGCAATGCATAAAAATTAGACAAATTCCTAATATCACCATTTGCCGATTGTTCTTGGTATTCGCCACCCCAATTTGAGTAATATGCTATTCCAAACGACCAACTTTTCGTATCATTTTTATTGCTTATCAACCGCAATTGTACATTGGCAAAAATGGTGGTTCTGTTTAACTCAATATCTATATTTTTGGTTTTGTACATTGAATTGAGCGGATCCGTGGGATCGATCAATATTTTTTGTCCTAAAGCATCGAGTTCCCATTGTGAAACACCAGGCATTATTTGGTTACCTCCATTTATCCAACATTCCCCAATAAGATAAACTGTAGGTGTTAACCGTAAACTTCCTCCAAAATTATACATCAGCGAGCCTTCTGGCATGAAGCTACCTTGTAAATATCCCATACACACTGAAAAATGGTTAAATTCATCGCCATAAGAATAACCCGCATACATTAAATTGGCCTTCAATTTCTTTGATTCTGCCAAAAACATACTCGTAATGCCAATGTCGCCAATCAATAAATGTTGTTTGGGAGCAACTTCTAGAGAATATTTTGGTGCGATATAGCCATAAAACGGCAAAATAAGTCCGCCGGCCAACGTAAAATTATCTGTAATTCCATATTGAAAGTCGTTCATGAAAAAGTTAAAATTATGGTAATATAAATTTTTCTTGGGAAGACCAATTCCCGACTGCATAAAGATGTACCGATAACAATGATGATTGTCTTTTGGCGTTACAAAACGCGTTGAATCATTTGCAAGGGTGTCTACATTTTCAAGATTTACAGTTGAAAACACTTGAAATGGGAGACAAAATAGAATTGAAATAAAAAAGACTCTCAAATACATTGAGTGGCAAAATTAATGGAAATTGGTTGTTTTAGGGTGTAATTTTCCAACACTTAATTGAATTGTCGTCGCTACAGCTCAACCACGTTGTTTCGTTTATCCACAAACATTGATTGACCGAGCTTTTATGTCCTTCAAACTTTATATGATCAATCACTTTCAATAACTTAAAATTATGAGCATCCCAAACTCTAATTGTTTTGTCCATTGAACTTGAAATGAGGTATTTATTTGAGGGACTAAAGGCCAACGAATGGATTGTAAACCAATGTGCGTCAATTGAATGATGCAATTCATTGAGACCATTCCAAAATTTAATTTTGGCATCTCTACCGGCAGAAACTAAAAAATCTGAGTTTTGGGCTAAAGTAAAGATGCTGTTGCCATGTGCTTTCCAAGAATTTTGTAATTTCAAATCCGATGTAAGTTGGAAAATTTCCGATGAACTTCCTGTGACATAAAACCCAGTTGGGGTAGGCAAAATATCTCTTAAACTCTTATCAGATAATTGAATAGTATTCAAGACTCTGCGATACCAATCAATATGATTAAACACTCCATCTCCACCAACCGTGTAAATTTCATCGATAGAAATGACACAAATATTAAAAATACTTTGAGTGTGTAAGCTCAGCGTTAAAGGTTCAGATCCTTTTTTGAGATAGTATATTTTACCCGACTGCGTGCCGGCGAGAATCATTTCCAATTCAGGCAAAAAAGCCATACAAAAAATCGGTTCTGGAACTTGCGCAAATAACACGCCATCGGCTATATCTATTGACTTCCAATGAACTACAAATCCATCAGAACCAGCCGAGAAAAAACCACCTTGTCCATCCAAACACATACAATAAACAGATTGTTTATGACCTGAATATGTTCGATCCAAAGAAACTTGTAACTTTGTAGGCATGGCGTTAATTGATCAATGGAATTGTAAAAGTGGTATAAAATTACATTTATACGACATTCACATTGATTCTCAAATTTACGAAGAAAATGGCATCAAACACTCAGCCAGAGAATTAGAATCCTTGTCTGTTCAGAAAGTCATTGAAAAAAGTTACACGAATTGCTTTCTCAAAAAAGATGAATTTGGGAAACCCTATTTAATCCCACAAAATTCAGAAATCAATTATAGCCACACAGCGAAAAGATTGTTTTGGGGAGATCATCCAACATTAAGGATTGGGGTTGACATTGAAACGTTGCGTCCACAATTGACAAAGATCAAGCATAAATTTTGCCGAGAAGACGAATTGACATTTATTCCATGCGAGAATGAACTCCCCTATTTACTTGCTATTTGGAGCGCTAAGGAATCGATGTATAAGGCCTATGGCAAAAAAGAAGTCGATTTCAAAGACCACATGCAAATTTGTGAATTCAATCTAAAAAGTGAAGGTACCCTTGAAGCCAATTTTCTTTTGGTTTCAAATTTTAAAATGATTGTATATTACAGATGGACAGGCGAATACATGTTCACATGGACTGCCTGGCAATCGATTCAATAAACCAGCTTATTTTTTAATGTAAATTCTTGCAGGATTGCCAATAACAGTTGCGCCTGCTGGAACATCTTTTGTAACCACAGAACCAGCACCAACAATTGCATTTTCGCCAATGGTAATATTGCTCATGATGGTTGAACCAGATCCAATGGATGCACCTTTTTGAATGAGGGTCTTTTCCATGATCCAATCGTCGGCAGTTTTGAGTTCCCCGGTTTCGGTCACTGCTTTCGGAAAACGATCATTGATAAAGGTCACTGAATGTCCCACAAACACACCATCTTCAATTTCAACACCTTCACAAATAAATGAATGGCTCGATATTTTACAGCGTTTACCAATTTTTACACCACCTTGAATTTCAACAAATGCTCCAACTTTGGTTTCATCGCCAATTTCACAATTGTAGGCATTTACAAATTGAAAGATTTTAGTATTGGGACCAACTTGAACATTTTTCAAGCAATGGTAAGGGGTTTCTTTATTGAGGATTTCCATGGAATTGTTTGAGTGATCAAATATAATGATTTAACTTTTATTCGAAAATCGATGTCCCTCAAAAGAAAGAAAAAAAGAATAGATTTCACAGATTTGTTAAATTTTAATACCTTTGAGCCACATCCTTAAAAAATGAGCAGCTGGTCACTTGGAATATTGTGTTTTAACGAAGTCGAAAATATTGAAACGACCATCAAAAAGGCCCATGCTGTTTTGGTAAAACTGGCACAACCGTTTGAAATTTTAATCATTGACGACGGGAGTAGCGACGGGTCGCAAGATGCAATCAAGCGCACCATTGAAAATATTCCAGAGGCAAGAATCATTGAACACGTTGTAAATAAAGGCATTGGCGAAGCGCTTCACACGTTTTATGGCGCTGCAAAAAATGAAAATGTGGTTTACACCCCTGGCGATGGACAATTCGATTATGAGGAACTTTTTTTAGTACCAACATTTAAATTGGGCTATTATGTTTCGTTTTACCGCATTGAAAATACAACCTATTCCCTATTCAGAAATATTTTAACGCTCATTAACAAAAAGATTAATGCCGTTTTTTTAGGCTTAAATTTGAGGGACGTTAACTGGGTAAAGATTTACAAAAACGAAGATTTAAAAAACCTGAATTTAGAGATTCGCAGTTCTTTGGTTGAATCTGAAATTTCTGCGAAGCTGTTTTTTGTAGGCCGAAAAATCATTGAAATTGAATCGAAATACCTTCCAAGAGCCTTTGGGCAAAGCAAAGGTGCCTCTTGGGCTATTTTGAAGAAAGCCATTTTCGACACACTGCTATTGATCCGTGTGATTGGTAAGTTCAGAAGGCAGCAAAAAAACAATCGTTTTACGAGCAATTCTTAAAAATCTTTTCCCTTTACGGGCATCAAGTTTTAACCCTATTCGCCCGAAAATCAGTATATTTGCAAGTTTTTTATGCACAATATACGTAATTTTTGTATCATCGCCCACATTGACCATGGCAAAAGCACCTTGGCAGACCGTTTGTTAGAATATACCAAAACCATTGACAAACGCCAAATGCAAGCACAGTTGCTCGACGATATGGACATCGAACGAGAACGAGGAATTACCATTAAGAGTCACGCCATTCAAATGAATTATGAACTCGATGGTCAAAAATACGTCTTGAACTTAATTGACACTCCTGGTCACGTAGACTTTTCCTATGAAGTGAGTCGTTCTATTGCAGCATGCGAAGGCGCATTGCTCATTGTTGACGCCTCTCAAGGAATTGAAGCGCAAACAATTAGTAACTTGTTCATGGCTATGGAACACGATTTAACCATCATCCCTGTTTTAAATAAAATAGACCTTCCTGGCGCAATGCCTGAAGAAGTAAAAGATGAAATTGTAGATTTAATTGGTTGCGATAGAGATTCAATTCTTGCAGCATCGGGAAAAACTGGTGCAGGAGTCTTTGATATATTGAGAGCTATCATTGAACGAATTCCAGCTCCTAAAGGCGATGTAAATAAGCCTCTGAAAGCCTTAATTTTTGATTCGGTGTTTAACTCTTTCCGCGGAATTATTGCCTATTATAGGGTTATGGATGGAAGTATCAAAAAAGGCCAACATGTGAAATTCATGAATACAGGAATGGATTACATAGCCGATGAAGTTGGCGTTTTGAAGTTAGATTTATTGCCTCAAAATGATATCAAAGCTGGTGATGTAGGGTATATTATTTCTGGTATTAAAGATGCCAAAGAGGTTAAAGTTGGTGATACCATTACCGATTTTAAAAACCCATCTCCCGACCATATCAATGGTTTTGAAGATGTAAAGCCAATGGTATTTGCAGGGATTTACCCTGTAGAAACCGACGATTTTGAAGAATTGAGAGAAGCAATGGGCAAACTTCAATTGAACGATGCAAGTATCGTTTTTGAACCTGAAAGTTCTGCAGCTCTTGGATTTGGATTTCGATGCGGATTCTTAGGAATGTTGCACCTTGAAATCATTCAAGAACGTCTAGAGCGTGAATTTAACATGACCGTAATTACTACGGTACCAAACGTAAGTTACGTGTGTTACACCACTAAAGGCGAAGTGTTGCCAGTGAACAACCCTAGTGATTTACCTACCCCAGATAAAATTGATTACGTTGAAGAACCATATATTGCGGCAACCGTAATTACAAAATCTGATTGGGTTGGACCAGTCATGAGTTTGTGTTTGGATAAGCGTGGTATTTTAAAAAACCAAGTTTATTTAACTTCAGACCGTGTTGAATTATCGTTCGACATGCCTTTGGCAGAAATTGTATTTGATTTTTATGACCGTTTGAAAACCATTTCAAAAGGATATGCGAGTTTCGATTATCATCCAATTGGATATAAAGAGAGTAAGCTTGTAAAAATGGATATTTTATTGAATGCAAAGCAGGTAGATGCCTTAAGTGCAATTATTCACAAAGACAATGCATACGATTTAGGGAAAAAGATTTGCAAAAAACTCAAAGATTTGATCCCAAAACAGCAATTTGAAATTGCCATTCAGGCTGCAATTGGAGCAAAAGTTATTTCCAGAGAAACCATCTCAGCAATGCGTAAAGACGTGACTGCCAAGTGTTATGGTGGTGATATCAGTCGTAAACGTAAGCTCCTTGAAAAGCAAAAAGAGGGTAAAAAACGTATGCGTTCTGTTGGTAATGTAGACATTCCTCAGAGTGCGTTCATGGCTGTTTTAAAACTGAACGATTAATTATCTTTGGGGGAATATGAAATTCCCTCAATTCAAAACAGAAGATGAAGCCCTATTGGCATTGTCTTTTCTATCTGGCATTGGACCAGTTTTAGGAAAGAATTTAATCCAATTTTCGGGTTGTGCGAAGGCCGTTTTTGAATTGTCTGACCATGAATTGTTAAAGATTGATGGCATCGGACCAACTCACTTGCAACAAATTCGCAAACCTGCCAATGTTCATCAAATTGACAAAGAAATTTCGTTCTGCAAGGAACGCAAGATCCAAATTTTAGGATTTTACAACGAAGATTATCCGTTGCGACTGAAACAGTTGGTAGACAGTCCTCTATTCTTGTTTTCCGCTGGAAAAGCATCCCTCAACCATCCTAAAACCCTCGGAATTGTTGGTACGAGAAAACCCACCAAAAACGGCATCAATCTGACCCAACAAATTGTGAAAGATTTGAAAGCCTATGACATTCAAATTGTGAGTGGATTGGCCTATGGAATCGATGGCGTGGCACATCAAAGTGCAGTAGATCATTCCATTTCAACGGTTGGTGTGCTGGCTCATGGATTGGATACCATTTACCCGAAAACGCATACCGATTTGGCCCGAAAAATGGTTTTAAACCAAGGGGCGGTTTTATCGGAAATGCCAACAGGCACCGACATACATCCCGATCTTTTTCCTCGAAGAAACCGCATTGTTGCTGGAATGTGCGATGCACTTTTGGTTGTTGAAAGTGCTTTAACCGGAGGAAGCATGGCCACAGCTCAAATTGCACATAGTTACGACAGAGAAGTATTAGTGATTCCCGGAAATCCCAACGACCCTATGAGCAAAGGTTGCAATGCAATGGTGAAAAGAAATGTGGCACACCTCATCGAAGATGCGGCAGATATTGTTCATTTGATGAAATGGAATCAGCAAAACTCATCGGCGTTGATTCAACAACTCGACATATTTCCAAGTTTGTCGGCAGATGAAAAAACCGTGATGCTTCAACTCACTCAAAAGAAATTGCACATCGATGAATTGATGTTGATTTGCGATATCCCGTTGCATCGGTTAACCCTATCTATCTTAGAGTTAGAATTGAAGGGATTGATACAGGTGCTGCCAGGAAAGTTTTATCAGAGGGTATTGTGAGGTGGCTTAAAAAAAGGCGACAATTGCTTGTCGCCTTTGAATATTGATTCAGTTAGAATTTATTTCTTTTTGCTTTTTTGTTGACTTGCCTTCATGGCTTCTTCCATTCTTTTTTGAAAGTTGGATTTCACCACTGGCTTTTTACGGCTTTCTGCAATTTGCGCGTGAAGCTTTTTGTCGTCAACCATTTTACGAATGGCATATTGTTGTCCAAAAGTAATCATATTACTCACGAAATAATACCAAGTTAAACCTGAAGCATAATCGTTCAACACCCCTAAGAAAATCACCGGCATAAAGTATCCAATCCACTTCATTTGACCCGTTACACCAGAAATTTGATTGTTCAAGTGCGTGTAAATCAAGGTAGACAATGTCATTAACAATGTAAACAAAGAAACGTGATCGCCATAGAATGGTATATTAAATCCAAAATTCAAAATGCTATCGTAAGTACTTAAATCATCAGACCAAAGGAATGTTTTTTGACGAAGTTCAAAAGCGTTCGGGAAGAATTGAAACATTGCAAACAAAATAGGCATTTGAAGCAACATTGGCACACAACCACTCAAAGGACTCACTCCGGCTTTTTTATAGAGACTCATGTTTTCAGATTGCACTTTCTGCATATCGTTGCCATGTTTCTCCTTAATTTCGTCGATTTCCGGCTTTAAGATTCGCATTTTTGCGGTAGAAATATAAGATTTATAAACAAGTGGAAGTAACAATGTTTTGATGATAATGGTGAGAAGCAAGATAATAATACCCATACTTCCAATGACACCATCTAATGCTGAAAACACAGGAACCACGATGTATCGATTCACCCAACCGAAGATACCCCATCCCATCGGAATGATACGCTCAATTTCATGATTTGCAATACCGATATCACTACTTTGCATTGATTTATAATGATTTGGACCAAAATAGTACGTCATTGCATACTCTTTATTTGGTTCACCACTGTATTCCACAAAAAGCTCAGCATTCATTTTTTTCACTTTATCTTCAGCTTTGAGTTGATCCCAAGAGAGTTTTGCATCTGTAGCAAATTCATTTTTGTTGGCAATCAATGCCGTAAAATATTGTTGTTTAAATCCAACCCATTGGAGTTTGTTTTTCAATACTTCGGTCCCAGGCTCGGTTGCTGACAAAGTTTGAGGATCTTCTTTAGGGAATTTGTAAACCACGTTTGAGTTCTGCAATTCCCACTTCTTGCCTCTTTCTTGTTTGTTCAATTCAGCAGACCAATTGAATTTAAAGTCTGAATTTCCTTTGCGAACAAATCCATCCATTCCATGCACAGTGAATTTATAATCAACAACATACACATTACTTTGATCATGAAGGGAATATTCTTGACGAATGAAAGCAGTATCGTTGATTTTTATGCTGAGGGACACAGAGTTTGGAGATTGCTTGTCAACTTGCCAAACATAATTAGCGCTATTGAGTTGAACCCCGTTTTGGTCGGTCCATGTCCAATTTTGCTTGTTACCTTGTGGATCTAAAAGCACCAATTGAGTTGAATCAGCTCTTTTGAATTGCGAAAGCACCACTTTGGCAACAGAAGCACCTTTGGTATTGATAGAAACTTGAAGATGTTTGTTGGCAATGGTTACAAGTTTAGACTCACCGGCAGCAAATGATGCGAAATCAGATTTATCTAAAACAACAGAATCTATTTTGGCAGAATCGGGTTTTACATTGCTTTGAAATTTAGCAGTAGCAGCTTTTGAATTAAGGGCATCAATTTTAGCCAAACTGTCTTGAGTTTTGGCCATTTGAGCTTGTTGTTCGGGCGATGGTGCAGTATACCAGTAGTAGCCCATTAGAATGAGGAAAATCAGCGAAAATCCTATAACCGTATTACGATCCATAAATTTGAGAGTGCGAAGGTACGACAAGGGAATAAAGTAAAAAAGGAGTTTTTTCAAGATAAATTAAAAAACGTTTGGGAGACGAGCGAAAATGACTATATTTGCACCCTGAAATAATACACGATGGCCAACATAGGTAAAATATCACAAATCATTGGTCCAGTTGTCGATGTAAGCTTTAACGAATCTGGATCTACATTACCAAAAATTTACAATTCTTTGAACGTTACAAAAGAAAACGGACAAAAATTGGTTTTAGAAGTTCAGCAGCACTTAGGAGAAAACATGGTAAGAACAATTGCCATGGATGGAACCGACGGTTTACGTAGAGGCATGGACGCTGTAGACACAGGCTCTGCAATTATGATGCCAACAGGCGAAGGAATCCGCGGAAGATTGTTAAACGTAATTGGTGAAGCAATCGACGGAATGGAAGCGTTAGACAACAGCAACGGACGCCCAATCCACGCTGCTGCTCCAACTTTCGAAAACTTGAGCACTAGTTCTGAGCCATTATACACAGGAATTAAAGTCATTGACTTACTTGAGCCTTATGCAAAAGGAGGTAAAATTGGTTTGTTCGGTGGTGCCGGTGTAGGTAAAACCGTATTGATCATGGAATTGATTAATAACATCGCAAAAGCATACAGCGGTATGTCAGTATTTGCAGGTGTGGGTGAAAGAAGTCGTGAAGGTAACGATTTGTTGCGTGAGATGATTGAATCTGGCGTAATTCGTTATGGTAAAGAATTCATAGATAGTATGGAAGAAGGTGGATGGGATCTATCTAAAGTAAATATGAGTGAATTGGCAGAAAGTCAAGCAACCTTGGTATTCGGTCAAATGAATGAGCCTCCAGGGGCACGTGCTCGTGTTGCGTTAAGTGGATTAACAGTGGCTGAATATTTCCGTGATGGAGATGGCACAGGTGCTGGTAAAGATATCCTTTTCTTTATTGATAATATTTTCCGTTTTACACAAGCTGGTTCAGAGGTTTCTGCATTGTTAGGCCGTATGCCTTCAGCAGTAGGTTACCAACCAACCTTGGCAACTGAAATGGGTGTGATGCAAGAGCGTATTACTTCTACAACTCGTGGATCTATTACATCAGTTCAAGCGGTATATGTACCTGCCGATGACTTAACTGACCCAGCTCCAGCAACTACATTTGCCCATCTAGATGCAACAACTGTATTGAGTCGTAAAATCGCTGAATTAGGAATTTACCCAGCTGTAGATCCATTGGATTCTACGAGCCGTATCCTTTCTCCAGAAGTTTTAGGTAAAGAACATTACGGTTGCGCACAAAGAGTAAAAGAATTATTGCAACGTTATAAAGAACTTCAAGACATCATTGCCATCTTAGGTATGGATGAATTGAGCGAAGAAGATAAGTTGGTCGTTCAAAGAGCTCGTCGTGTTCAACGTTTCTTATCTCAACCTTTCCACGTAGCTGAACAATTCACTGGTATCCCAGGCGTTTTGGTAGACATTAAAGATACCATCAAAGGATTTAACATGATCATGGATGGTGAAGTTGATGAATATCCTGAAGCAGCCTTCAACTTAGTTGGTACTATTGAAGATGCTATTGAAAAAGGCAAAAAATTATTGGAAGAATCTGCGGCTTAATTATTATGCGAGTAGAAGTTTTAACCCCAGATAAAACCTTGTATACCGGAGAAGCCGAGGTAATTACTTTGCCAGGTGTTAACGGTAGTTTCCAAATCATGGACAATCACGCAGCAATGATTGCCAACCTAAAAGCTGGCCAAATGGAAGTTAAGAATGGTGGCATCGTTGAAACATTTGATGTTACAGGAGGTTTAGTTGAGGTCATTAAAAATAAAGTTGTAGTGCTGGTTTAAATCCCTTCACTAACATTCAATATAAAAACCCTTGGAGAACTCCAAGGGTTTTTTGTTTATATCAAACCCTTCACAATTCATTTTATACATACATCCTCAAAGAATCTAAGAATGAAAAATTACACAGTTTAACTTCTGTTCAACAAAATCACACAAACCTTCATTCCACTCAACCAATCAAACAACACTTTTGTCGAGTTATTACGCACATACGTTAAACAAAATTTATTACACGCCAAATAACATAGTTCATTTAAATTCAACAACTTAAGTGCATTACGCGAAAATTTAATAGTTTTTTGTTTAACTATTAATTCTTAGAACATAAACAAAATATTTGCATTGATAAAAATATAAGTAGATTTTTGTTTAACGATTCACTATGAACATTACACAAATCAACTTCGACAAAATGATGGAAAAGGAACTTATGCCATTGAGAAACTATGCATTATCGTTAACGCATAATCTCGATGAAACTAAAGATTTAGTCCAAGAAACCATTTTAAAGGCGTACCGATATAAAGAAAAATTTCAAGCGGGTACGAATTTACGTGGTTGGTTGTATACCATTCTCAAGAATTCGTTTATCAACAATTATCGTAGAGATCAAAAAAGAAATACTTTCTTAGATTCTACAGACAATACCTATTTTATTGATTTACCTTCACAGCGAGTTGAAAACGATGCTGAACTCAAGTTCATACGCAAAGATTTAGATAATGCAGTAGAAAGCTTGCCAATTGATTTAAAAACAACTTTCAAGTTAAACGCTGAAGGATTTAAGTATCATGAAATTTCTGAAGAGTTAAACATTCCAATTGGGACTGTTAAAACAAGGATATTCATTGCGCGCAGAATTCTAAGAGAAAAACTCAAAGATTACGGTAGAGAATTTGGCTACCCAATGCAATTGGCGTAATTTGCCGATATGGAAAATAGGTACACCTATCTCTTTCTTAATCTAATTACTATTGTAGGTCCTCTCGCCCTATCCTTCGATAAAAAAGTAGCCTTTTACAAAAGCATACCTTTTTTCTTAAAAAGTATGTTCATTACAAGTTCTCTTTATATTATTTGGGATATATTTTTTACGAAATTCGCTGTTTGGAAATTCAATACACCATATCTCATTGATACATTTCTCATCAATTTGCCAATAGAAGAATACATCTTCTTTCTAGTTGTCCCTTATGCTTGTTTATTCATCTATGAATGTCTCAAAGCATATTTCCCTGATGTGAATCTACATGCAAATTACATTTGGACTGGAATAGGTATCTTTTCGCTCCTAATGTCCATTGTGTTTGCCTCACAAATATATACGCTGCTAACGTTTGGATTAATCGCAGGAACCCTTCTAGCAATCTACAAATTTGAGAAAACCCTATTTAATAAAATTGGAAATCATTTGTTATTGGCTTGGATTGTAGCCCTCATACCAATGGCCTATGTAAATGGAGTATTGACTTCAAAACCTGTTCTTATCTATAACAATTTAGAAAATTGCACATTACGCATTGGCACAATTCCTTTTGAAGACTTTTTTTACAATCTCCTTTACATGTTATGGATGATTGTTCTATTTGAAAAATTCAAGTCAAAAAGAGAACAAGAAGTTCTCAACTAAAATTATTTCAGTGTATCAGGCCAAACTGCCTTATCTTTTTTAGAATCAGATTTAGCTTTCTCCCTTTGCGATTTTGTAAAAGGCACTGGCACATACTTTTCTGGATATTTCTTTAAATCTAACAACACACGATTCAACTCCGCGGTACCCTTTTGCAAATCGTTGTATAACTGAGGATCTGTTGCCAATTTACCCAATGTACCTTCACCCGAAGAGATTGATTTCAACAACTTTGATAAATCAGCTGTTGTTTGAGATAAATCATTAATTGTTCGACCAAGATCAACTGTATCCATTTGTTTTCCAACTCGTTCTAAACTTTTTAATGCACTTGCAATTTGCTTATCATATTTTATCAATTGATTGGAAAATAAAGACAGATTGGCAACGGTACCTTTCACATCTGGAGCAACTTCTGCCATTAAAGCATCCATTTGTTCAAGAGCAGATTTAAATGCAACAATCGCCTTAGGAAGTTCATCCATGGCTTTGCCTAAAGCAGCGCTCTTAAAGAAGGAATTCATCGAACCCAATAAAGAATCAGCTTTAGAAACCAGGGGAACTATTTGATCGTTCATTGCTGAAAATTGGTCACGTGTATACATTGATGTTAGTGTATCACCGTCTTCTGCAAAAACAGAAGAACGACCCTTTACCAATTTCATTTTCTGGCCACCTAAAATTTCAGATTCAATTTTAAACTTTGAATCTTTAGGGATATTCATATCTGAAGAAATTTCTACAACCGCTTGTATTTTATTTCCATCGTCAACCATTGATAAAGATTTTAATTGACCAATTCTAAATCCATTATAAATGACAGATGTACCTGGAGTTAAACCCTGAGTACTATCGTAAAACACATAGAACTCACGACCTCTTTGCAAGGGATTATCTTTTCCAAGCATAAAATTATAACCAAGAATTAAAATTGATAAAGATGTGACGGCGAGCATGCCGACTTTAAATTCTTTGGTAAGACCTGTGAATAAAGACATGACTTCAAATTTAATTAATTTTTGTGATAATGTATATAAAAAAAAGGCCTTGCTTTCGCAAGGCCTTTCCTCTAAAATCAATATCTATTTAAATTAGTTTTTGATCACTAATTTCTTAACGGTAGTTTCACCGTTGTTTGTCATACGTACGAAGTAAACTCCAGATACGATGTCGTTAATGTTAAGTTCAGCAACGCCAGAACCACCTTCTACAACTCTAGTTGCAACAACTGCACCAATTGAATTTGTAATTTCAATAGACAATGGTTGGTTGTTAGTTAAAGCATAAGACACATTTACTTTGCTGCTAGCAGGGTTAGGGTAAACTGTAATTGCTTTGTCTAAAGTTAAGCTGTTAACACCAGTATAAGTGTTTTGGCAATTTGGTGGGTATTGAACGTATACAGAACGAGATACGATACTTGCTTCGTTTCCGCTAGGATCGATCAAAGTGTAGTTGATGAAATAAACACCAGCTTCCCAAATGTTCACGTTATGGTTCATTACTTTAACCAATGGCATCAAATCAGATGGAGAGTAGTAGTTATCTTTGATAATCAAACCTGAGTTAGCCCAGAAAGGAGTACCAACACAAACACTTACTGGAGGAGCAGTCATTTGTGGAGCGATACGGTCAACAACTTTTACGAAACGTTTTTTAGTTGTAGCGTTTCCACTCTCATCAGTTGCAGTGTAAACTTCAACATAAGTACCCAATGTGTAAGGATCAACTTTACCAGTTCTTACAACACTAATTTTGTTTACTGGATAGTAGTTATCAGAAACAGATACACTTCTAGAAGAGTAGTTAGTATTTACGTCATGGTAAAGAGTATCACCAGTGTTCAACTCAATGTAAGGAGCGATATAATCGTCTACACGGTAGTTGATAGTGAATCCATCTTCAGTTGCTTTGTTACCAGAAGGGTCAACAGCATTGTAAACGATTGGATAAGTGTTACGGATTTGGTTATTTACTGGTCCGAAGAAACCTGGGTTCTTAGACAAGAAAATATTACCATTACAAGGATCGTTTGAGTAGATATCATCAACGAATACGCTGTTGATTTGAACGTCGATAGTCATACCATCTGTAATTTTCTTACCTAAACGGAAGATACCTGGCTTTTGAGTATCGCGAACACGAACCAAACGAGATTTAGTAGAAACGTTTGCTTGTGCATCTTTTACAGAGTAAGTGATAGTGTAATCACCAACTTTGCTAGGATCAACAGTACCAACAACTTTGATAGCAGAAGTTAAATCACCATCAATTAAGTCATTTGCAACAGCACCTGGCTCTGTGTAAGTTCCACATTGCTCTAAGTTAATTGTATCGTTACCTTGTAAAGTCAACGCTGGACCAGTTTTGTCTAATACAACAATAATAGTTCTAGTTTTAGTAGGAGCAGCATTACCAGAAGCATCTTTCAAATCAAAAGAAATTGAGTATACACCAGAAGTTTTGCAATCTAAATCAGATACCATCACAACTTTGCTTGTCATATCACCTTCAGTAGGGTCAGATGCAGAGAAAGTTTTAGAAGCTACTTCAGCATAGCAAGAGCTAACAGAAGTACCACGCTCAACACGAACTGTATCGCTACCAATTAAAGTGATTGTAGGAGGCAAATTGTCGTTTGCTAATTGGATAGAATAATCTTCGAACTCACCCACTTGATTCACACCACATGGAGTGTTTGCAAATGAACCATAAGATACACCAACACGCATACGAGTTTTACCTTCAAAACTGTTAGACAAAGAAGGAACAACAATTTTTGCTGTTGCAGTACCACCAGTGATAGCACCAGAGCTCAATACTTCTTCATTAGCATCATCGAAATCACCATCAATATTCCAGTCAATCCAAGTTTTGTAATTCACTGTATTTGAAGTTGTTTTTCTCTCAATAGTTAAATCATAAGATGCACCGTAAGTCATTTGCATCACACGAACATCAGTAAAGTCAGAATATGCATCAGTTGTGTTACCGCTTAAGTTGTCGATCAAAATCTTACCAGATTTGTCAGTTACTTTAACGTTGTTCACAGCTACGTCAGTACTTACCATGTTCACCAAAGGAATACAATAGTCAAGAACAATCACATATTTGTTTTTGATAATTTTCTTTTCAGTAGCAGCTTTTGTTCCATAAGAGTTCCAAGCACTTAATGTGAAAGTGTAAGGACCACCTTTAGAGAATTTAATTTGTGGGTTACGGCTACCTTTATTTGTACCATTTTCAAAAGTGAAAGAAGTTGGGAAAATACTCCACTCGAAGTTATCAGCATAATCAGTTTCTGTAGAAATTGTAACTACTTCACCAATTACTGGGCGCAAGTTGCTAGCAGTGTAGCTAACGTTACCCGGAGCACTTGGAGTTTGAACAGCCAAATAGTCGCAGAAAGTATCAACACCAGTACATGTAGTTGCAATTAAGCAAACTTCATAGTTACCGTCTGTAGTGAATTTATTGCTAAAATCAGGAGCAATTGTATACAAACTACCGTCTACATACCATTGGAAATCAGGAACACCTTTAGTGTTAGCTGAAGCATTTGTAAAGATTGCTTCTACACCAGTACCAATTGGATCGTATTGAGTTGTCCATTTAGCTTTTGGAGCAGTTGCAGGCTGTAAGTCAGAATCCCAGTTCATGATGAAACCAGCATCATTTCCAGAACCGTTAGATTCGAAAGTAATGTAAGCTGCACCTCTGTATAATTTGATTGTAGCAGTATCATAGTATGCTTGGTTAGCGTTTGTGATACCGATTTTTGGAGTTACTTCATAGTTAGGATCAGCTTGGTCACCATCATAAATTCTCATGATATCTCCGTTGTCAGCTAACTTCAATTGACTGAAAGTAATACGAATTTCTTTTGCACCACAAGGTAAAATTTGGAAATAGTCAAAAGAAGTTTTACGTCCGTTTGAATAGTTTGCAGTTGGACCAGCGTGGTCAAACAAGCGACCATATTTAGTTGTTGTTGAATGTTGAGGACCTAAGTAGTTATCCAACGTAGGTAAACACTCAATATATCTTTTCTTACAAACTTTGTTAGATGGACCAACAGAATTTGAAGCAGTTAAACATACTTCATGCCAGCCAGTTTCAACGAAATCCATTTTTGGATTTTGTCCGCTGTATGTAGTGTTATTTACACCAGTAGGTGTAATTAATTCCCAAGCCCAAGAAGTAGGACCATAGGTACTCAAGTCAAATACAGTAGTGTTGAAACCTAATTCAACTTCGTTAGACTCAGCAATAAAATCAGCCACTGGAGCCGATGTTGGTGCTGTAATTGTCACTTGTTTTGTAATTGAATCTGCATTTCCACAATAGTCAACTAACATCTTAACATCGTATTTGCCCGCAGTAGACCATTTAGCAATACCTTTTGTTGAATTGCCATTAATCACTGTAGTTGCACTACTGAATGTCCATTTATAAGATGCACCAGCATTAGGGTTTGTTGCAATAAAGTTTACAGCAGTACCTTCCCAGTTTGGACCTGTAGGAACGATAAAGTTAGCAACTGGAGTAGAACCAACTTTTAAGTTGATTTCTAAATCGAAGTCGTTACCGTAACCACTGAATGAACCACAACCCTGAGTTTTGCTCATATTGTAAGCACTCATCGTTCCTCTGAAACGCAAGTAAGATTTACCAGTTGCACTAAAGCAAGGTAATTTTACTTGGAATGATTGGAAACCAGAAATGTTTGTTGTGCTAGGATCAATTAAACACTCAGCACCAGATAAAGCATTGTCGCGGTTCGCGTCAATCCAAACACCAGGTTTAGTTGTGTAACCAGACCAAGCAGTACCAGTTAATTCAATTGTGATTTCTTCACCTGCTGTCAAATCGAATGGTGAACCAGCGTTTAAAACACCTTTAAAGGTATTTCCACCGCCACCAGTACAAGTTAATCCACTGTAAGAAGCTAGCACTCCCGTTTTACTTTTTACAGTTACCGCTTCGATGTCTCCGCAGTAGCCATAAAGTCCGCCGCATCCATAAGCATGTTGGGATCCGGTTCCACACGCTTGCGCTTCAGCTCGATTTGTTGAGAAGAATCCCAACGCCATCGCACCAAAATACAAGATGTGTTTTAGTTTAGTAATTGTTGATTTCATAGATATTTTTAGATGTTAGTTTTATTCTTAGGACGCAATATGCAGAAAAGGTTGCAAAAAATTGCAAAAGAAAATGAAAATAATTTCAGTTTAATTTTTCAGAACATTGATTTACAATGAATTAATTCTGTCAAAATCGTATAAATGACAAAACTATGACAATTCAGGAATTCTAGATCGTTCTCAAGACTCAATCCATTCAATATAAATTACTTAGATTTCTCTAATTGCTGTTTATATTGTTTAATTGCTCTAAAAATACCTTCGGCAATGACTTTTTGTCCCTCCTCATTTTTCAAATAAGAACGGTCTGCTCCATTGGTCAAAAATCCAGTTTCAATTAATACCGAAGGCATAGCGGTTTTCCATAAAACCAAAAAACCGGCTTGATTCACACCTTTGGTATGAATTTTACTTTTTTTACTGGTTTCTTCTTCAACCAATGTCGAAAATTTAAAACTTTGTTTCATGAAGGCACTTTGTACCAATGAAAAGATAATGTGCCCTTCCGGTGAATCTGGATCAAATCCTCCATAACGAGAATTATCTTTATAATCATTCTCAAAAGTAATCACGGAATTTTCTCTTTTGGCAACGTCTAAATTCCCTTGTGTTTTATGAAGTCCCATAAAATAGGTTTCACTACCACTTGCTTTAGAATTATCGTTTGCATTACAATGTATCGATATAAATAAATCTGCGTTGTTTTTATTTGCAAAATTTGGACGTTCCCAAAGTTTTAAAGATTTATCGGTACTTCGGGTATACAGCACTTTTATTTGCGGCATGCTATCTTGTAGAAATTTTCCAAGTTTCAACCCAATGGCCAACGTAACTTCTTTCTCCCAAATTTCACCTGCACCATTGCAACCGGGATCTACCCCACCATGACCTGGATCAATCACAATCACATTCACCTTATCCACTTTTTTTCTCACAATTTCTTGCATGTCTACTGAAGGCATAAATATTAACACCATGATTGAAAACAAAATGGTTGACACGCCCCTTTTCATCGGAAAGTTTATTTTATCCCTCGAAAAAAAACTCGTTTTTAAAATATTCATGAATCTCATATAGTTGTAATGGCAAAAATTTTGCCGAATTTCGCACCTTTATAACCTAAATGAAAGAAAAAGCCCAAAAACATATAGCAACCATCTTGTGGATAGGGTTTTTATTTTGTTTTAACAAAGGTTTAAAAGCTCAGACTAAGCCAAGTGCCGATACATTGTCTACTTTAAAAGACAGCGCCGTGGTCAGTCCCTCAAAAAAGAAATCATTAGAATCTATTGTCGCTTTTCAAGCCGAAGATTCACTCTTCTTAGATTTCAATACGAAAACGGTACACCTATATAATAAGTCATCTATTGATATGGATAACACCCATCTCAAAGCCTATTATGTAGAAGTAGATTTGAATACCAAGGTTCTGTTTGCAAAAGGAGGTCTTGATTCAAACAAAAAATACGCATTTAAGCCAGTGCTTGAAGATAACGGCGATAAATACACCGCCGACTCAATGAAGTATAACAGCCAGTCTAAAAAAGGTAAAGTATACGGCTTGATGCTTGCACAAGATGAAGCTTTTATTCATTTAGGCACCGTACTCAAACAAAATGATGGCACATTTACCGGTGTTTCAGGGAAAATCACCACTTGTAGCGATCCACATCCCCATTTTTATTTGAGCGCCTCAAAGCTCAAAGTGATGCCTAACAATAAAGCACTATTTGGTCCTGCTAATTTGGTTTTTGCCGGCATTCCCACACCACTTGCACTTCCCTTTGGATTGGCACCTTTGAAAAAAGGACAACGAAATGGTATCATTTTTCCTTCATTGGGATTTAACAGTGCCAATAGCAGCTATTACCTCCAAAATTTTGGATATTACATGGGACTTGGCAAATATTCTGATATTCAAATTACCTCGGATGCCTATTTTAATGGCGATTTCCGATTGGGTTTACAAACGCAGTACTATAAACGGTATAAATTTCGAGGGACATTGGCTTTGCAATTGAGTAAATTCGGGAACGGCGCCGAAGAAACAAGCCCTGAATACTTCAAAAACACAGATTTTAGTATCCGTTCACAATTCAATATAGATCCAAAACTCTATCCTGGCATCACCTTTAATGGAAATATCAATATTGTAACAGGTGGATTCAACCGAAGAAACTCAAGAGACTTAAATAGCTTAAGTAACAATCAATTTACATCGAGCATTAACTATGGTCGAATGATGTTTAAAAACAAGTTAAACTTATCGGTTTCTGCGCGACATTCGCAAAATACAGCCACCAGAGATTTTGGATTAGAATTGCCAACTGTAAATATATCGGCATCGAGTATTACCCCATTTTCGAAGAAAAATGGAAGCAACACCACATGGTATGAACAAATTCGATTGAGTTACAATGCTACCATGATGAACAACATTAAAACAAAAGACTCCATTATATTCAGCGAAAATTACGCAGAGGTTTTCAATACAATGTCGTCGGGGGTTAAACATTCAATTCCATTGAGCACCAATGTAAAATTATTCAATGGAGCATTGAATATCTCCCCAAGTTTTAATTATAATGAAAATTGGCATTTAACAACCCAAATTAAAGAATACGACAAAACCACCAAGAAGGTGATTACTCGAGATTCACAAGGGTTTTACCGTCAATATGGATACAACTTTTCAGCAAGTGCAAACACCAATATATATGGTACTGTAAGCAATCTTAAAATTGGAAAGCTAAGGGCATTGCGACATACAATTAATCCTTCTGTTGGATTTTCTTATGTTCCAGAGATTGATGCATATGCAAATGGATGGACAAAAGAATATACTGATTCTAGTGGTAAAATATTTAAATATAACGCTTTCGAAAAGAGTCCAATTGGCAGTTTATACCAAAACAAAGGGGGATATTTAAACTTTGGCTTAGGCAATAACTTTCAGGGTAAAAAAGTCATTTCAAAAGACAGTGTAGGGAAAGAAAAAACAGAAAAATTCAATATTATTGACCAATTGAGTTTCAATAGTTCCTACAATTTGTTTGCGGATAGTTTCAAATGGAGCGACATTCGTGCAAGTTTCAATACTGTCATTTTTAAGCAAATGCGTATCAATAGCAACGCAAGCTTTAGTCCCTACCAAATCAATGAAAAAGGGCGTTTACTGAACGAATTTGAATTTTCTAATGGTGGCAAATTGGCAAGATTGAGAAACATCGATGTAAACATAAATTCGCGTTTTTCTGCCGATATGTTCAAGAAAAAAGCGCCAGTCAAAACAACAAAAGTTGAGAGCGACGAAGAGAATGAGATGAAAGACATTCAAAACAGACCGAACAACTACTATGATTTCAACATACCGTGGACGTTAAATTTCACCTACATGTGGCGTTACAACGCTGAAGAATTGAACCCTTTGAGGAAAGTTAGCTCCAATACATTTCGAATTTCAGGAGATGTCAATTTAACCCCTGATTGGAAAATAGCGTACCAAAGTGGTTACAATTTTGCATCGAATAGAATTGAAGGTTCATCGTTTTCGGTGATTCGTGATTTACACTGCTGGCAAATTGAATTCAACTGGATTCCAGATGGTTATATGAAGCAATGGTTGTTTACACTCAGACCTAAAAGCAGGCTTTTACAAGAGTTAAAATTAAACAAACGGGAATACTACAATAACCCTACCCTCTTTTAAATACAACTTTTTTTGATTATATTTGTTATTCTGACATGTCTATACAAATTGATCAAATTGCTCCAGATTTCACGTTGGTAAACACCGACAAACAAAACATTACGTTATCTGAACTTAAAGGAAAAAATGTTGTCATTCTTTTCTTTCCTTTTGCTTTTACAAGTGTTTGCACTGCTGAACTTTGCGATGTTCGCGACAATTACCACGCATACCAATCGTTGAATGCCGAAATTTTAGCTATTTCTGTTGATTCCGTATTTACGTTGGAAAAATGGAGAAGTGAAATGAATTATCCTTTCCCACTTTTGTCTGATTTTAACAAAGAAGTTTCAACGGCTTACGATTGTATCTACGATCAGTTTGCTTTTGGCACCCGCGGTGTTTCTAAAAGAGCTGCCTTCGTTATCAATACAGACGGCGTTGTAAAATATGCAGAAGTTCTTGAAAACGCTGGCGAAATGCCCAATTTAGAAGCAATTAGAACTTGCTTGTCGAATATTTAATTTTCCAATCATGATTTTGAGGGACATTTTAGGCATCGTATTCCTAGGATTCTGTGGAATCTTAAATGCCCAAGAATTACCCCATCCTAAACACAACCTCAGATATCATTTTTCACATTTCGACCATCCTTTTAATACAAAGGTTGACAAAAACATTACCAAATGCATTTCCGATAAATACCAACCCATTGGCTCAGATACATTTAAATTTTTCTTGAAAGTTGAAGAACAATTAGGTTATGATACCATCAGAGCCAATGGGTCGGAATTTTACATGAGCCCGTTCTATATTCAACGGCATGAAGTGTCAAATAAAGAATACAAAGAGTTTCTAAACGATTCAAATTCGCCACAAAGGAAATCGTCGAAATTAACCCAGCAATGGCTTAGGCCTGAAACCAATATTTGGGGTTCGAATGTGAATTACCAAGACCCCGA
>JACCDW011094113.1_pt1 | contig 32446 bp, 37 predicted proteins | sample 7449781 | NCBI WGS metagenome assembly JACCDW01 (sample SAMN15323449, study PRJNA562643) | freshwater metagenome | isolation source: river surface water | place: USA:Blue River Watershed | collected 2017-08-18
TAGTTATCGCTGTGAGTGCGGTGCTGTTGTGGGTAGTATAGGCATGCCACAACAGTGCAAAGATGAAATGATCAAATGGGAAAACTGGGCCAAGCTAGGTGGCAAAGACTGGGATTATTTTTCAGAGTACAATCCGTAACTTAAATAATCGTATGAGTAACGAAACAGCAAAATTCCTAAATTCTCGACGTAGACATAAAACGGATGTGGCAATTGCTCGACAGCAACGTATTGCAAAATCGCATGGTGCACCGGCCAAAGAACCACATAAGTTTGCCAAACATCATGCAATGGATTGTGGACAACCTGGTTGTATGCTATGCGGTAATCCTCGTCGCAATACTGCATACAAGTCTGAACGATTGACTACACAAGAACGCAGACTGTTTCAAGACGTAGAAAAAACATCAGATCGTCGTAGCAATGGCACTCTTAATCCGGATGAATAAGTTATAATTACAGCCATTTTCTCTAGCTCCTAGGCTGTAATTTTTTGCCCCCAGTGGAAACATTGGGGGCTTTTTCTTTGACTTTGCTATCAGCAATCTGTTATTATTACATCATGAAGAAATTCGACACAGTAGAAGATTATCTAGAAGCTATCTCAGGCTACCTGGACATCACCACAGGAAAAAGATCCTCTAATTGGTTTATGGGCTTTGCTCCAATTATCAGTTTAGCCCGTTACGATACCGACGTACTCAACTCAATGAGTCAAGCAACAACCGATGGTCGTGCATTAACAGAACGTCAAGGAGCATTGGCCTGCAAAATTATACTCAAGTATCAGCGACAACTTGCTTCCAAGTGTATCGATGTTAGTCCAGTAGAAAATCCCGTATGGCGTGTGCCCTTGCGGACCATGGATTATTCAAAACGTTTGTACATTGACAACGATACTATATTTTTGAAATTTCCATACGACTCAAAGTTGATTGAAGGGCTACGTGGATTCAAAACAAACAGCCAAGGTGCTTGCGAATTTAAATCAGAGACCAAGACTTGGAGCATAGGGTTAACAGAGTATAACTTAAATTGGGTATACAGTTGGGCACTACAAAACGAGTTTGAAATCGACGATGGCGTAACAGCATTGTTTAATAAAATACTTGAATCTGAGAAGTGTGAATTCAAGATGGAATTGTACTGCAACAACACAGAAGTTGATATTGCCAATTGCCCTGCAAGCCTGCGTGAGTACATAAACAACAACCTAGGGGGATTGAATTTTGATAATCTATTGCGCCTAGTAGACTCTTCAGCTGAACTGGGGTTTACTATAGAACAAAATCTTTCCCATGCACTGATGCAGGAATATGGACCTAGATTCCTACGCATTGCCAGCAACAGGGAAATGCGTATTGTTCCCGAAAGCCGCACAGCAATCGATGATTTTGCAAGTGTGCTAGATTATGCAGATCAAGTTGGCAGGTATCCGGTTGTGATTTATGAGCCCGACCTAAGTGGCAAGATGCTAAATAGATTGCAAGAACTATATCCGGCCGAAACAATACTGATAACCGGCAACGGTCGAGTTGAATCTGTACCTAACGGCATAAAATTTATACATACAATTAAACCAATTCGTGCTCTTTCTGATATCCCAATGCTGGTAAGTGGCGTCGGAATGGTATTTGGTGCCGACAAACAAACCATGATTCAATGTGCCAGAAAGATTGTTTACGTGGCCGCAGAAGTTTATAATAAATCACAAAGCAAATCCTCTAAGGTTATTAAAATTGCAAGCTAAACTGATTATCAAAGACGAAGTAAACGTCAAAATCGAAGGACTTGATCTCAGTACTAGGAAAAAACTAGTAGATAAGTTCAAGTACGAGATTCCCGGCGCAAGGTATTTGCCGGCAGTACGCTTGGGTAGATGGGATGGAAAAGTCAGTTACTTTGGGTTGGGTGGCAGTAGTTACATCAATTTGCTACCCGACATCATCCCAATCATTGAGGCCGAAGGATACGACATCGATCTCGAAGATGTGAGAGACTATGGTAATCAAGTTGAGTTCGACAAGTTTAGTGAAGATACCTTTGCACACAAAACTTGGCCTGCTGGCCACCCCCATGCTGGTAAACCCATTATGTTCAGGGACTACCAAGTTGAAATCATAAACAACTTCTTACAAAATCCGCAGAGTGTACAAGAAATTGCCACTGGTGCTGGCAAGACCATTATGACTGCTGCCTTGAGTCTAATGGCAGAAAAGTACGGAAGAAGCGTTGTTATTGTTCCTAATAAAAGTCTAGTTACACAAACAGAAGAAGACTATCGAAACTTGGGTCTTGATGTCGGTGTGTACTTTGGCGACCGTAAGGAATGGGGTAAGACGCATACTATTTGCACTTGGCAATCATTGAATGTACTGCTAAAGGCCACTCAAGACGGCACAGCAGAATGTACCATTGGCGAATTTGTTGATAATGTGGCTCTGGTAATGGTAGACGAAGTACACATGGCCAAAGCCGACGCATTAAAGACCTTGCTGACCAGTGTGTTTGCCCAAGTGCCAATCCGTTGGGGACTCACAGGAACAATCCCCAAAGAAGAATATGCCGCAGTGAGTATCTTTTGTAGTCTGGGTTCTGTGGTAGGTAAACTAAGTGCGGCGGAACTGCAAGAAGCCGGTCACCTGGCACAGTGCCACGTTAACATTGTACAGCTACAAGATCACGTGGAATACAATGACTACCAAAGCGAACTAAAGTATCTAACAACCACTGTGGAGCGTATTGCTTATCTAGCCAGGATGATTGATCGTATCAAGGACAGTGGGAATACTCTGATACTAGTTGACCGTATTGAAACAGGCAAGATTTTGCAAGCAGAATTAAGTACGCTGTTTAGTTTACTGAGTGACAAACCCGACGTGGCATTTGTAAGTGGCAGTACCAAGGCCAAGGATCGCAAGGATGAATATGACGAAGTCGCTACGGCAGACAATAAAATTATTATCGCCACATACGGTGTTGCCGCTGTTGGCATTAATATTCCTAGGATTTTTAATCTCGTTCTTGTTGAACCTGGGAAAAGCTTCGTACGGGTTATCCAATCAATTGGTCGTGGTATCCGCAAAGCTGAGGACAAAGATTTTGTACAGATCTGGGACGTCACGTCGACGTGCAAATTCGCGAAAAGACATTTAACTAAACGCAAAGCGTTTTACAAGGAAGCCAACTATCCATTCGCCGTTGAAAAGGTTGACTGGAAATAACATATGAGAATATTGACTTTAGAAAATACCGCATACGATCTCAATGAGATCCCCGACGAAATAGAAGATCTGCGCTTTGCTGTGCTAGACAACAGTGATCCCAAAAACCCCGATTACTTTTATATCCCACTGATCTTTTTGGAATCATTTAACGCTCCTGCACTGGTTCTTAAGATCGGAGACAGTGTAATTAAGATGCCTGTTGATTGGCAGATACTGATTGGGGAACATGACCTAGGTGATCTAGAAGTTGTGCCACTAACCAGCATCAATGATCGTGGGTTCAGTGTGTACTGCTTTAATCCACTCAGCAGTTTCAAGCCTGAGTTCAGGGGCGTTGAAATAATGGACATCTATCAAGATGTTAAATGGTATTTTCCCAAGCTCAAACCTGGACAAATGTTGGCCGTGCCTCTGGAAAGTGGTGTTGATAAACCTTTGTGTGCTTATTTTGTAAAAGATATCAGCAGACAAAGTGAAATAGTTGATTACTCAAAATGTTGGTGATAACATGCTAAAATACAATGAACATAATATTGGTGGTGAGATTGTCAAAGACAACGAAACCTATTTGTTAAAAGACAACAAGACTCTTAAGAATCTTGTGTTGAGCAGTACCTGCTTATACCGCGGGCAAGCCACTCGTGGGCACAGTCATGCCGGGCAAGAAGAAGTTTATTTCTTTGTACAAGGCACAGGCGTGATGATAGTAGACGAAGAAAAGTTCCGAGTCGCTAAAGGAGATGTGATACTAATTCCAGACGGTGCATTTCATCGTGTGATCAATGACGGAGAAATGAACCTAGTGTTCAATTGCGTGTTTGACGGCAAAAGGAATCACTAATGGGCACCCTAAAGCCTGGCGCCACATACATTTACGAACGGGTTGCTGGTTCAATATTTGCTCGTGAGTTTGGCACCAATGAACGCAAGTTAGTGGGTTATGCCACGGATATGAGTCCGGAAATGCAATTGATTCGCAGCGAAATCAATCAAGTGTTACGGATGTGCGAAACAGATCCGGCAATGCGGGACTTGCTAGACCAACTGTTTGTGTTGTATAATCTAAAAAAACAACACAACGATGATGTTATGTGGCACCCAGTATGAGTGATAAGTTAACCATTGGATACGAAATGGCTATGTTTGACACAAAGAATCGCGACTTCTTTGACCAACTCAGCCCTGAAGAGCAAAAGAAGTTTAGTCCCTACTTAATGATTCGTTGGGGGAGTGCAGTTGAAGGCAACTCAGACATGCAGGCATACTACCTGATGAGCACAAATGAGCGCCTTAATAAAAACTTCTTTGATGTCAGCACCAGTCAACACAAAAAACTACAGTGGCTTTTGGCCACAACAGTTAGCCCGGGTTTAGGAAAACAGCGTCACAATTGGGTTTCACCTAAAAAGAAAGAAAGCAACTCCAAGGCAGCAAGGTTTTTCAGAGAAATATATCCACACCTTAAAGAAGATGACATTGAATTACTCGGAAGACTCAACAATAAAGACAATATTAAGCAACTGGCTCGAAACCATGGATGGGACGACAAAAGAATCAAAGCCGAACTATGAATGCCGCTACTGCGGCAAGAGTTTTGCTAAAGAATCCACGCTTGCTGTACATCTCTGTGAGCAAAAACGTCGCAGTCAACAGCAGAATGAAACTGGTGTGCAGTTGGGATTCCGTGCGTACCTGAGATTCTATGAAACAACACAAGGCAGCGCCAAGCTGAAAACATATGAGGATTTTTCTGCTAGCCCTTACTATAATGCTTTTATTCGCTATGGACGATATCTTGTTGGTATCAGGGCTGTTAATACTGCTAGTTTTACTGACTGGCTGCTCAAAAATAATAAAAAATTAGATTACTGGTGCAAGGATAGTCTCTATACCGAGTGGCTAATGGAGTATCTTAAAAAAGAAGCAGTTCAAGATGCCTTGGAACGTGCTCTCAAGGAAATGCAACAGTACGCAGATGATCACGAGGATCTTAAAAACGGATTTAGAGACTATTTTCGTTACGGCAACAGCAATAGAGTCATTCATCACATTGTGACTGGCAGGATTAGTCCTTGGGTTATCTTTAACTGCAATTCTGGTGTAGAGTTTTTAGATGGTCTAACAGATGATCAAGTTGCAATCATATTGCCCTACATTGATCCCGACTACTGGCAGCGCAAGTTCAAGGACTATCTAGCAGATAGCGAGTGGGTTAAAGACATACTACAAAAGGCCGGATTGTGATCGATGTAGATCTAGTGGACTATGATGTACAGGCCATACTTGCCATTGTGCATGTGTTAAAGGCACAGGGTATAGTACTTGATCAGGATTTTACGTTCCAGTATTATCCACCAAGGTTTGACAACTTCAGCGGTGATGCAGTGTATAATAGGCATACAGTATTTTCTTTCAAAGACGGGGGCGTGGCCAGTTGGTTTGCGTTAAAGTATGGTAACCAAGTTTAAAAGTGACATTGACATAGATTTTGGAGATCGCGAGCAGGCTCTGCGGTTGCTCAACTGTACTCCTGCAAGCATACTGCGTGACGGCCGCCTGGTCAAGCACAATACCGGAGTTTACCCCACAAGTATACCCTTGGATCCATTCATGGGCTTTGCCAGTATAGATTATGAAGCTGCCGAAGAGCGAGGATACGCTAAACTAGACTTTTTGAATGTGTCTTTATATACGCAGATTAAAGATGAACAGCATCTTTCACAGTTGATGGCAACTGAACCTTTGTGGGACTTGTTGGCTCAACGCGAGTTCTGTGAGCAGTTAATACACATTGGTAACCATTATGATACACTGATCAAGATGCCCGAGCCTGTGGACAGTATTCCACGTATGGCCATGTTCCTGAGTGTGATACGTCCTGCTAAACGTCATTTAATAGGACAAAAGTGGGCAGATGTTGCCAAGACTGTGTGGGATAAACCCAGTGATGATAGTTATTATTTTAAAAAATCACATGCGGTTGCGTATGCACATCTGGTGGCAGTGCATATGAATCTAATCTGTGAAAAGATTAGTTATGATTATTCTTAACCCAAGCGGCGAACCAGTGTAATACTTCGTCTCTTGCTGCGCTTACTGGCCATTTCACGTAGACTCACGTGTGGCCCTGCTTTGATATCTACGTCTTTGCTGTTTAAAGTTTTTACACAAAACTTGAATTCGGCCCAATCGGCTTTTAAAAACACGTTGATTGGTATTAGCCTATTGCTTTCCCACCACCATTGTTCGCCAAGTTCTAGGAACTTGACCTTGTGTTCTGGCGTTCTGAGGCTGGCAAAATCATAGATTGTAGTGATTTGTTCATCCGCATTTTGAATGATACCTATATAGTCATTACCACCATATACTAGGTAGGTTATGAACGGATATCTGTCTAGTAGCTGTTTAAGTTCTTCCACGTTTGGAGCTAAATATGTAAAAGATAATCCGAAATGCAGACTATCAAAGCGTATTTATATGACCAAATAGTAGAGGTTCAAATTTTGGACACGACTATTTTTACAACAAGGAACCGTAAAGTGTACAGCAGACCTATAAAAGTGTACCAGGGCATCGATAACCCCGTTCAGGTGGTTATGAAAAACCAAGATCAAAAGGCAGTTAACTTAACTGGCTATGCTGTTCAAGCTGATTTACAGGATCCGATTAATAGAGTAGCGGTATTGAGCTATGCTGTGTCATGGGCAGATATAACAAAAGGACTCGGAAGTTTTGTTATAGACAGAGAATCAATTGACGGACTAGAACAACGCTTTTACAAACTGACATTTAGAACAATAAAGACTTCAGATAATTCCCAAAAGCCTACTTACATTGATGACAACTATGGTGTTCCATTGGATGTAGAAGTAGAACCAGCTTACTATGAGAATGCCGAAGCAGTACCCACACAAGATTATGTGGTTGATGGTGGAACACTATGACAGCAAACGTTATTATTAAACAAGTATTATTAAAAAGGGGCAATACTGCTACTACCAGCACATATACTGGCCCAATCGGTGAGGCTGTTGTAGACACAGATCTTAAAACTCTGCGTGTTCAAGATGGACTTACAGCTGGTGGTACCCTGTTGGCCACAGCCGCTAGCGTTTCCAATATTGCAGGCAACGTCACCGGATTCCAAGACAGCATAGATGCAGCCAATGTGGCCATTGCTGGACTAACTGCCAATGCTGCTACTCAGTCGGTTGAAATATCCGGCCTTCGTGCGAACATAACAGCAACCAACGCCGCTATTGTTACAGCCAATGTGGGCATGAAAAGCTATGTTGATGCTGCAACTGCACTGCTGTGGGCCAATGCTGCTTCACAAGCTGACACACTATCAACATTAACAGCCAATGCCGCTGCACAGGGATCAAGTCTAAACGTTCTAAATGCCAACGCTGTTACACAACACCAGACTCTTGCTAGCTTAATAAGCAATGCTTCTGTACAAAGCCAACAGCTTGACTCTGCCGCAGCCAATGCCGCTGTTCAATCGCAGTCATTGGATGTGCTAATTGCAAATGCTGTAGTACAATCTCAAGCACTTGATTCGTTGTTGGCCAATGCAGCCGCGCAGAACAATGATGTAGGTCAATCAATCAATAACTTGTGGGCAAATGCTGCTGTACAAGAAAATGAAATTTCCAGTCTTAGAGCCAATGTTGTTGCGGCAAATGCTGCTATTGTCTCTGCCAACATCGGATTGAAAAGCTATGTTGATGATAGAATTGATGGCAGAACAGGCAACATAACATTTAATGGTCGTACCATTGGTGCAGATGCCACTGGCGGTCAATCGGGTATTACATTTGACAGTGCAGGCAACGGAGAAATACACATTGCCGACTTCACAGGTATTAATAATCCCAATCCATCACATTGGCTGCATATCGGTACCAGCGATTCAGAAGCAGCACAAAATACTGGTGACCTAGCAATAGATTTCAACAATGGTCTAGATACCCTACGTGGTCATGTTACATGGACATGGGACTGGTGGGACAGTTCAATCAACCAAGGAACTCACAACGACGGAACCGGCACTCATTCAAATTTTGTTCTTCTAAAGAGCAATGATCACAATTCACCATTTATTGAATTTAATTACACATCTGGTAATGTTACTGTTGGTAATATCAACGGAACCACAGGAATCTTCACTAACGACGTTACCGCTAACAACGTAATCATTGGGAACAATGTAAAATGGGGCAACGGAACACCATTCCTAACTGGCGTTAGTAACCGAATTGACGCCGCCAATGCTGCCGCGCAAAGCTATACCGACACCAGTATCAGTAATCTAGTAAACGGCGCCCCTGCGGTACTGGACACTTTATATGAAATTGCCAACAGCTTGGGCAACAATGCAAGTTTAACTACCACATTGTTTAGCATACTCTCTACTGTTGACAGCAATGTTGCTGCGGCCAATGCAGCAATTAGTCAGCTGAGTTCTAACGTTACAGATTTGTGGAGCAACGCTGGTTCACAGGGCGATCAAATCAACAACCTTTGGGCCAATGCTGGTTCACAAGTAAGTGCAATCAACAGTCTACGTTCCAATATTGCGGCTGCGAATGCTGCAATCATCACCAATCTATCATACACAAACCAATTGAATGTTGCCATGGCGGCAAACGTGACTGCTGCCAATGCTGATATTATCACAGCTAATACAGCAATGAAAAATTATGTTGATAGTCAGATTGACTTGGCAACCGGAAACATTGAAATAAATGATACAACAATTACTACCAAAGTTGGTGCTACTTCAACTATTGTAATTGATGCTGGTGGCGAACTGGTTATTAGAGACAACACTGGTATAAGAAACGAAAACCCTGGATACTGGTTGCATGTTGGTGACGCCCTTGACAGCGGTGGAACTCCGCACAGAGGTCAAATTGCTGTGGACTACAGCGACGGTCTTGGTGGACAGAACAACAATGGTCACCGCGGGTCTGTGGTTTTTGATTATCTATGGTGGAATTCTGGTAGCGAAGGAAACTACAACGAAGGTGTGGGCCCGTTACGTAGATTTGGTCTGTTTAAAGATGGTATACTACCAGCTGACTACACCCAAGCATACGATCCGTTATTTACTGTTGATCTAGATACCCGAGTATTTAGAGTAAACAGCTTGTCAACCAGCGGAAACATACAAACAGTTGGCACAGGTAACTTCACAGGAAATGTACGAACAGATGGTTACTTCTTTGCCAATGGAGCACCACTGGTTATACCTCCATTGGTTATAACTGGCAATGTGGCCCCAACTGTTGAAGAAGGAGCAACTGAAGGTGCTTTATGGTGGAACGACGGCGACGGCCGTGCATACATCAAATACGGACAGAACTGGGTTGACCTAAGCCCAACTGTACTACCACCAGTTAGTCGATATATCGGTAACGTGGTATTCTACAATCACAATATTACCAACGTTGGTAATATTACACCTCATCTACATACAAGTTATAATATTGGTAGCCAAGCTCTGCGTTGGAACGAGTTCTACGTAGACACCATTGATACCACTGGTAATGTATCGATCGGCGGTAACTTATTTGTATACGGAAACGTTACAAACATTTCTACTACTGCATTGGTCATTGATGATAGTTTAATTTACATGGCCAATAACAATCCTGGAAACAGCATTGACATTGGTATAGTTGGTAATTTCAATGATGGAACTTACCAGCACACTGGTTTTGTACGTGATGCCAGCGATAACACATGGAAATTGTTCAGCAATGTAGTTGATGAACCATCCAATACCGTTGACTTCACCTTTGCTGTTTATGATGACATACGTGTCGGAAATATTGCAAGTCCAACAGTGGTTGATTTGTATGCTAACATTATTACAGCTAACACCAATATGAACAGCAGAGTCACTGCATTGAATGATGCAATGAACGCAAATGTGATTGCTGCCAATGCTGCCATTGTAACTGCTAACAGTGCAGTGGTAAGTCACATTGTTGATCTAAATGGTCAAATGTTAGCCAATGTCAATGCTGCTAATGCTGCTATTGTTACTGCTAATAATGCGGTAGTAAGTCACATTGTTGATCTAAATGGTCAAATGTTAGCCAATGTCAATGCTGCTAATGCCGCTATCATAACTGCCAATACTGCAATGCAGAACTACGTTGATTATATAAACAACGTACTGACCAGTGATATCAACGCTGCCAATGCTGCTATAATTGCATCTAATGTGGCTGTGGTTAACTATGTAAATGACCAAGATGCCGCACTTCGTGCTAACATTACAGCGGCCAACGCCGCTATTGTCACTGCCAATAGTGCTGTAGTAACACATGTTGACACATTGAACTTTGCAATGGTAGCAAACGTAACTGCCACAAATGCAGCTATTATCACTGCCAACACTGACATGAAGAGCTATGTTGACGCCCTGTCTTCAACCAAAGCATCTGCAACAAATCCCGTGTTTGGCGGAACCGCTTTGTTCAACAATCCAGGAAATGTTTCTATTGTTGGTAACCTTACTGTTGGTAATAGCGCCGTAATACTTGGTAATCTACAAGTACAAGGAACCATTACAACTGTAAATGCCACCAGCCTAACACTAAGCGATAAGTTTATTACTCTAAGCAACGGTGCATCAAACTCATCCATGGCCGATAGTTCGGGTCTATATGTTGCTGGTGCAGGTGCCAATGTTCTTTACAAGAGCATGACTGACAGTTGGACATTCAACAAACCTCTGTACTTTGATTCCAATGTTGTATGGCACGCCGGTAATGATGGTACAGGTTCAGGACTAGACGCTGACACACTAGATGGCTTCCATGCCAATGCGTTCCTGAAACTCAATCCTGATGGTGACGGCATAGCTGTTTCGTACAGTGATCAAAATCCAATGATCAACCAAACACAGATTCAAGGTACTTGGGTGTTTGGTGCCGATGGCAGCTTAACCGTTGGTGCGTTGCAGTCTAAGTTATTCAATGCCACCGGCCATGTTAATAGTACAAATGGTTACTATGTTGGTAGCTTGGATCCATACAGCTCAAATGCTTCTGCAAACAGTACCATGGTTATCAGCAGCACTGGTACCGTTTATCCAAGTGCCGGTTCTGGCACAGCTGGTATTATATTCCCATTGGATCCCGGCGGCGGCTCTGGTGACTCTGGTAGCATCAAGTACTATGTTACCAGCGGCGAACAGACTGTGTTGGAAATCAAGACCACTAACGATGCCGATGACAACATTATTCTAAATGCGTCAGGTGTTACAAGAGTTGTAAACAATCTACAAGTTGATGGAGCCAGTGTACTAAAAGGTGTTAGTGAATCGTTTACTGGATTGTCCGGCGCAACGGGTGTAGTAACACATGACTGTGCAGGCGGTACTATATTCTATCACACAAGTCCCACAGCAAGTTTCACAGTAAATGCTACCAATTTGAAATGCGATGCTGGATACACAGCAAGTATAACGCTTGTTATATCACAAGGTGCTACTGCATATATTCCATCAGCATTGCAAATTGCAGGATCAGCACAAACCATAAACTGGGCAGGCGGATCAGCACCATCTGGAAATGCCAACAAGAAAGATGTGGTCAGCTTCAGCATCCTAAACAATAGTGGAACATATATTGTATTGGGCCAATTGGTAGCATTTGGATAATATATGTTCGGATCTTTTAGCAGTAAATTTGCGTATGGTAGGAGTAAACTTCCTGAGCCTCCTGATCCTAACGTAACATTGACTTCACCGGGTACCAGTACTCCTACATATGGATCCGGTGGGTCTGCTTGGACCAGTACTACTAACAATGCATTGGTAAATGCAGGATATACGTTGCTAGCCAGTGCTAGTGCTGATGATTTCAGTGTGCAGGTGAATATACCATTTAATTTCTATTTGTATGGCATATCAGCAAATACATTACATGTGGGAACAAATACCTACATAACGCTGAATACCGGCAGTACTTCATACAATTTTTTAAAACTTTCATCTCCAGCAAATCCACCGTATCCTGCAATACACTTGGGTTCAGCTGATAACAGTTGGCAACGAGTTTGGTGGAAAAACAATACCACAAATGTTGCTATACGTTATGAAGGTGCTGCAGGAACCACAGGTACTCCCGGTGCCCCGGGAATTGTGTATGAAATTGTATTTTATCAATCCAATGGTACTAATCAATACGTTCAAATCAATGTTGGGTCCCACGGAAGAACCAGTGGCCTCTTTGGTATAACAAACGGTTCAGGCTCGCAATACATGAGTTTTGGAACTATACAAGCAAATACAAATTATGTTTTAAGGACCAATGCTACCGGTAATAGTCCAATAATATACACTGGTACCTATACGCCATAAGGATTTTACATAAATATAAAAACAGGAATATAAGAATATGCCAGCAATTAGTTTTCCATCATCGCCAACACCCGGGCAAATTTACGTTGCTTCCAACAATGTTGCCTATGCATGGACCGGAGACAGATGGAGTTCAGAAATTCCTACTCACAACGGAGATGCTGTTTACTCTATTTGGGGTGGGTCAGCAGACTTGACTTATTATAACACAGTAGACAACACCATTGATGGTGGCGGAGCAATTACATCATGACCACACGAATTAGATTAAGAAGAGACGACTCAGCAACTTGGGAATCAGTGAACCCGGTTTTGCTTGATGCCGAAGTAGGCTATGAGCTAGATACAGGAAAAATTAAAATAGGCGATGGGTCCAGCACCTGGACCAACCTTGCTTATTTTGATAATAGAATAAATCAGGCTATTAGTACAAACCTTTTACCAATAACCAGTAATGTTTACAGTTTCGGCAGCAGTGCTAACAGATGGAAATACTCATGGTTAGAAGGTATATATTTAGGCAGCGAAGAAACATATACCACTATCACAAATGGCAATTTAACTATCAATGGTGCAAACGTTGCAGCAGAATCTTATGTGGTTAATCTTGTTGATGATCTTAGAGAGTACACAGATGGCCGTTTTACTAGTTTAGTAAATGGTGCACCAGAAGTACTTGACACATTACTTGAAATTGCCGAAAGCCTAGGCAACAGTGCCAGCTTTAGCACAACAATGGTAAACTGGATGGCAAACACCAATGCCAATATTATTGCTGCCAACGCTGCAACAGTTACCGCCAACACCAATATGAAAGGTTACGTTGATACACAAATTACCAATGTAACCGGAAATATCCAGTTTAATAATATTACACTAAGTCCGAAAGCAGGTGCATCCGACAATGTAATTATTTCTACTAGTGCGTACCAGTGGAAATTTGCAGCTAACGGCGCAACCATTATACCCAGTAGCCTATTGGCAAGCGAAGCCAGTGTGATTACCAGCACCGGTGACGTAAACTTAACTGCTGCCGATGATGTTAATATTATTGCTCAAGGTAGAAATGTCATCGTTACTGCCAACGACGCAGTAGAAATCAATGGTGGTGACAGAAGTTTACCAGTTGCAACAGCCGGCGGCGGTGTTACTCTAAATGGTGGCGATGGCGGATCTAATCCAACAAACTATGATGGTGGTGTTGGTGGTACAGTAACACTAGCTGGTGGTGCTGGTGGGTTGATTGCCAGTGCCATTGCTATTAACTCAGCAACACAAGCTAGTCCAGTTCGTATTGTTACTGCGGTATCCCATGGCAACCCTGACAAGATACTGATTGCCAGTGCAGCAGGTATGACTGAATTAAATGGAACATGGTATGCCAGCGTTGTAAACGGTACCACACTAGACCTTTACACAGACGAATCACTTACAACACCATTGAATGGTTCTGGATTTGGTGCGTATGTTGATTCCGGTACACTAACTGCTCGCAGAGCCGGTGGCAGTATTGCACTAACACCAAATGCCGGATCTACAAGTGGATTACCGGGTAAGATACTGGTAAACGGAACACTACAGTTCCAGGACGGTACTAGACAATCTACTGCCATACCGACTGCTCCATATTATGCCACCACAGGTGACCGAGACTCTGCTATTCCATCACCAACTGTTGGTATGATGGTTATTGTGGGAAGTACATTCTACGGTTACAATGGCAGTTCTTGGGCGACTTTGAGCTAATAAATCATTGAGTTCTCAGCATCTTTAGTATATACTACTAGAGATGCTAAACACAATACAAGATGCAGTAAAGCTACTGCTCCCCGCAAAACGAAAATCTAATTCCGCTTCGGGTTGGACTAGTTTCAATGCGGTGTGTTGTGAGCACAACGGCGAAAGCCGTGACACCAGGGGGCGTGGTGGGATTATCACTAATTCAAACGGTTCAGTCTCTTACTCTTGTTTCAACTGTAACTTTAAAGCCAACTACACACCAGGACGACATTTAAACTATAAGTTTCGAAAACTCCTGAGTTGGCTCGGTGCTGATGAAAACTCCATCAAGAGGTTAGTTATCGATGCTATTCGAGTCAAAGAACTAGTAGCACCAGAAGATCAAGCAACCAAACCCGAAGAAGAGATTGTCTTTCGACCACGCCCCCTGCCTACTGGGTCTAAAAGTTTTAACGAATGGCGTACATTTTTACACCTAGCTGATGACAGTTATCAATTACCCGAAAGTCTCATTAAATCTGTTGACTACGTTGGCTCCCGTGGCGGCGAATTGATTAAGCGTTATGATTTTTATTGCACCGACGACGCAGAGCATAACATGCATCGGCGTGTTATTATCCCTTGCTATTGGCGGGGAGAATTAATTGGATCTACCGCCAGGACCGTAGAAGATGGCATCAAACCCAAATACTACGCAGACTATGAACCAAACTACGTATTCAATATGGACCGTCAAAGTCCCGAAGGCAAGTTTGTCATAGTCACAGAAGGTCCATTTGATGCAATGGCCATTGATGGTGTTGCTGTTCTTAGTAATGAATGTAGCGAAGTGCAAGCAGATGTAATTGATAGCCTGGGGCGAGAAGTCATAGTGGTGCCGGATTTTGATCAACAGGTAAACAATCGTGGCAAAACAGTATGGGCCGGAGAGCGTCTAATTGAACAAGCAATCGAATATGGATGGAGTGTTAGTTTTCCTGTATGGCACGAATTAGTTAAAGATACCAGTGATGCTGTTAAAAGTTATGGTAGGCTTTTTACACTAAAAGCCATTCTAGAAGGAAAACAATCTAGTAGATTAAAAATTGAGCTAATGCGAAAGCGGATACATACTTAACGATGAAAGATTACAATACCGACATCCAGAAATTGTTTTTGGAAATGATGCTACATGATGCACAAAATTATGTGCGTGTGCAGAATATCTACAATCCAGAAAACTTTGATCGCAGTCTTAGAGAAACTGCTACGTTTATCGCTGACCATAGTAATCAATACAAAGCTCTGCCCACGCTGGATCAAATTCGTGCAGTAGCGGGCATTGAGCTCAAGCCACTGCCTGATGTAGGCGAAAGCCACAACGACTGGTTTATGAACGAGTTTGAGCAGTTTACTAAACGTCAAGAACTGGAACGTGCTATTCTCAAAGCCGCTGACTTGTTGGAAAAGGGCGAGTTTGAACCAGTAGAAAAACTAATCAAAGACGCAGTACAAATTAGTCTAACCAAAGACATGGGCATGGACTTTTGGAATGATCCCGAAGGCATGATCTCCCGTTACTTTGACAGTGGTGGACAAGTCAGTACAGGATGGCCGCAAGTTGATAGATTGTTGTATGGTGGATTTAGTCGTGGTGAACTCAATATCTTTGCCGGAGGATCGGGCTCAGGCAAGTCGCTGGTCATGATGAACATTGCGCTGAACTGGGTGCAACAAAATCTGCATGGCGTTTACATTACGCTGGAACTTAGCGAAGAACTAACTGGTCTGCGTACTGCGGCCATGCTTACCAACATGAGCACCAAAGACATACGCAAGGACAAAGAAACTGCGGCACTCAAAGTCAAGATGGTGGGCAAGAAGTCGGGCAGCTATCAGGTCAAAGCACTTCCGGCACAAAGCAACATCAACGATATTCGTAGCTTTTTAAAAGAATATCAAATTCAAACTGGTCGCAAAGTAGACTTTATGATGATCGACTATTTGGATTTGTTGATGCCAGTAAGTGCCAAAGTCAGTCCCAACGACTTGTTTGTTAAAGACAAGTATGTGAGTGAAGAACTGCGTAACTTGGCCAAGGAACTACAGATCCTGATGGTAACTGCATCGCAGTTGAATCGTAGTGCTGTAGAAGAAGTTGAGTTTGATCATAGCCATATTTCTGGTGGTATTTCGAAGATCAATACTGCTGACAACGTGTTTGGTATCTTTACCAGCAGACAAATGCGTGAGCGTGGACGATATCAAATCCAGTGTATGAAAAGTCGTAGCAGTACTGGCGTGGGGCAGAAAGTTGATCTAGAATATAATATTGAAACCATGCGTATCACTGACCCCGGACTCGACTCGGATGAGGGACAAGGACCGCCTAAAGTTTCCAGTATAATGAGTCAAATCAAGTCCAAAGCCATGGATGACAGTGGCGATGCTCCGGCAAAATTTGAAAAACCCAAGGGTACACCAGTGTGGGAACAGCCCCCTAAAGTCAGTGGTGAAGCACAAAGCACCAAGCTCAAGCAGATGCTGGCAGGGTTGAAATCCAATAAAGATATTTAAGCACTAAATATAACTAAATTGGAGTAAATCTTGCAAAAGCGTACCCGTAGCATCCTAGACGAACTTGCTAGTATCGGCTTCGACAAAGATAAGGCCAACCTTATTGAAAGTCGTGCTAGTAATGTAATCGTTGGTGCTATAAATTTACTAAACTTCATCAAGGAAAACTATGATGCAGAAACTGCATCAGAACTTGAGCGTAGATTATTAAACAGTATTCGTTCGCAAGATCCACAAAAATTCACCAGAGGTGTACGGAGATTGCGCGGAAATGAAAATTGAGCATATACTAGCTGAATCTATATTATTTGAACAACAACTAAAAGAAGATCCAATCTATAAAAGTTTTTATAGTGTAGGAACACTGCTTGTTGAAAAACAATTATCGCAGCAAGAAATACAAGGCATTTTTAAGTCTGTTGCCGATGGCGCTGCTGCAGGCAGCAACGTAGACAAAGAAGGTGATGCACCTGCAAGCAATCGTACACTGCTAGGCAAAGGTGCAGATGTTGCCGGTAAAATTAACAAAGCGTTTGATAGTGTAAAAACAAAGATCAGTCAAAGCGGTCCAGTATCGGGTTTTGATGTTGCCTTTGACAACATGCAGACCAAACTATTGAATGCTGCCGGCGGAGAAAAAGGCGCGATTGGTCGAGCACTGGCCAAATATCGCGAATTTGCTCGCCAGCATCCTGTTATGCAAGGTGCTATCTATTCCGGCCTGATTGCACTGGCCGGTATTAGCGGAGCAGGACTAGGTGGTGCTGCTTTATTAGGTGGTATTAAGGTATTTGATAAATTGCTACAAGGTGACAAAGCCAGTAGCGCACTATGGAGCGGATTCAAAACTGGCGCAATGGCATACGGCGCAAGTAAGCTAGGTGATTACATTAAAGGTCAACAACAGCAAGCCGCGGTGGGCGGCGAAGAAGTAATGCCAGTGCAAGGCACCGAAGGAATGAGAATTGCTGGAGAACCAGTTGTACCTGGTCAGCCACTAAGTGATACTCAGCTATCTGTGATGAAAATGTCCATTGACAGTGGCAATACCTATCCTCCAGAAGTTATGGCTCAGTACAATGCTCAAATGTCTGGCACCGGGGATGTTGGAGGATCTGTAGCAAAGGCCGCGCAAAAAGTTGCGACCGGATCAGTTAAGCAGAGCATTGATAATACACCACAAACAAATGCTCCTAGAGACTTAACACAAAGTTACATAAATTCTAAACCGATGTTGGAATATATTGATCGAGAGGCTACTGTTCGTAGTTGGGCACTTCGAGAAAGTGTAAGCAAGCCACGTGGCGGTGTTGCACTAACCGAAGCTGGAAGACAAGCGGTGTTCCGTGCAGTGGTTAACGAAGGTCCTTGGGACGATATAAAGCAAGGTGCTGGTAAATTTGTAAAAGGGTTGGGTCAGGGATTTACTAATCCCGGAGTACAAAATATTAAAAATATGGACGCCTCACAAATGGCCGGGGCCAAAGCCGGGTCCGTTGGAAACAAGCTAGCTAAAGGTTATGGTAAACTAGCCGGTGTGGTACAAAAGGGTGCCAATGCAGTCGGCGGCGTTGTTAAAAAAGGTTGGGATAGTGCAGCTAACAAAGTCACTTACGACAAGCTAGATCTAAATTGGCGCAAGAGCTACAAAGAGTTCGATCCAACTGGAAGCAAAGGTGCAGTTGACAGCGAAGTAGTTGCCGACTTCCTACGCAAACAGGGTGTTAAAGACGGACTAATTTCTAATGTCTACAAGCAACTAGGCATTCCAGTCAGCGGTGCTCAAGCACAGCAACCTCAAGCCCAAGCACAGCAACCTCAAGCCCAAGCACAGCAAGGACAAGCAGGTGTTGTAAGCCAAGCACAGCCAGCACCTGCTCAACAAGGTCAGGCGCAACCTGCAACAGGTGCTACAGCAACCACAGCTGATCCTACTGCGCCAGACGCTAACAACATGGCTAATCGAGCACTAGGTGGAGTAGCCGGAGCAATTAAAGGCGCACAGAATGCATGGGAACGAGGTGTTAGTACACCAGTTGGTCAAAGTTTAGCGTCACCAATGCCGACTACCAAGACTGGTAGAAAAACAACAGGTACTCAAACAACTGCTGCCCCAATGACTCAACCTGCTACGCCAGGAGCCGCAGTACCTGCTGTGGCCCCAGCAACAGCAACAGCACCTACTGCAACAACAGCCGCTGCCGCAGCAACACCTGCTGCTAAGAAGCACACCGGTGGTAAAGTTGCAGGACAATTAAGTCAGACTCCTGGTGCTATTAAGAAGCGTCAAGCAAGAGCTGCGGCTGGTGCAAAAGCTGGTGCAGGCGCATTTGGACAAATGGCTACTCAGTTAGGAAAAGCAGGAGCTCCTGCTGCCCCTGCTCCAATGAAGTTTGGACCAGGTGTTAGCCCACAAATGACCGTGGCACCTAGCAAGGTTTCCTACAATATGAATCTTCCCAAGGCTGCGCCGGCAGCACCTGCTGCTCCTGCCAAGAAAGCAGTACAAACAGCTGGAAAGATCAATCGTGGCAATCCAGTTGTTGAGCAGATTGACATCGCCGAAGCACTATGGCGTAAAATGAAAAGTAAAAAATGATGCATTTATACGAAGGTGGTAATATTTTTGGCGACGGGCCGATTCGTAAAGAATATGTGCCCGGTATCATTGATGCTGTGCAATCCAATTTGCCACAAGGTATCAAGGCTATACCACATATTGGTTCTGCCGGATTCAAAGTAGAAAGTGGTGACATGGACTTATTCATTGATGCCGCTGCATTAATGCAAAAGTTTGATGCACCAGACGATAAAAAGGCCAAGGAAGCACTGGCACAATTCATGGCAGCTAAAGGCTTCAAAACCAAGATTAGTGGCCGCAATGTACACATAGAAGTGCCATATAAGACGCCGCAAGGACCACATACAGTGCAGGTTGACCTAATGGTTATCGTTGACGCTGATGTAGTTGCACCTTGGCATCAACATGGCCCACGTGGCATGTATGACCAGCCCGGATTCAAAGGCGCACACAATTTCATGTTAATGAGCAGTATTGCTAAACATTTGAATCTAAAGTTTGACCCATTCGGCGCCAAGTTACTGAATCGTGATACCAACGAAGTTGTTGGCCGTACTCGCAAAGAAGTTGCTAAAATTCTACTAGGTCCACGAGCCCGAGAAGACGATCTGAATAGTGTAGCTTCCATGATGGCGGCCCTTAAAAGTGATCCTGACAGAGAAGGCAAGCTAGCACAAGCACGCCAAGATGCTGCTAAGGGATTAATTACTTTGCCCGAAGATGTTGCACCCGGCACTGGTGCTTGGTTTAGACAAATGAACACGCTAGTAAAATGATTTTAGACTTTGTTAATTTCATTACTGAGGATATAACTGGTCGTACTCCTCACCCCGAGGACGCTATCTTCAATGGCAGTGCTGCCGCGGCACAAGCAGTCAAAGGACTTAATGGCGCTATTGCTGCCGCAAGTCAAATCACAATCAAGTGGGATGGTAGTCCTGCTTTGATTTTTGGTCGTACTCCTGAAGGCCGACTAGCGGTAATGGACAAGTACATGTTTGATGCAGGATTCCTGGCACAAAGTCCCCAAGACTGGCAACGCTACGACCAGCAAAAAGCATCGGGAAAACTACGCCCAGACTTATACCAACGACTAGCTACGATATGGGCAGGCCTAGACGCTGCTGTCACTGGTCCTGGTTTTTATTGGGGCGACCTAATGTATGCTGGCCGCCCTCCTGTACAAGCAGGTAAATTTATATTTCAACCAGTAACAGTACAATATCGTGTTCCTACTACCAGCGAACTTGGCAGAGTAATTGGTCAAAGTGTTGGGGGAATTGTTGTCCATCAACAGTTCAGCGAACTCGGTGGAGCACCATCCAAGTGGAACGGCAACGGTCTGCAAAACGTTAAAGGCGGCGTTGCTATTATTAAACCCGACATGGGAATTAAATTTAAATTAAAAGAACCAGTGCCATTGAGCAAAGCTGCAAACGCTGCGGTTACCAAGTACGGTGCCGCTGTAGATGAGTTAATGGCAACAATTCCACAAAGTACCAGAGAAAGAATTAAAACATACTTTAATAAGCGTATCACAGGGCAAACCAACGAAGATCTGCATACTTGGTTAAAAGCCAACACCAGTGCCAAACAATACCAAGCACTGGCTGGGGATGATTTCTCGGGCAGTTTATTTGCCATAGACGCCAGTGGACAAGTAAGTGAAAGCGTAGGCTATGCTGGTCTAAAAGCCATATGGAACAGCATCTATGCGTATAAAGTAAATCTATCACAGCAGTTAGATTCACAAGTTAAAGGGCTAGAACAGTATGTTGGTAACACCGCAGGTGGTGAAGGATTCGTATTCCCAACTGCCGCAGGTTTAGTAAAGATTGTAAACCGCGGACAGTTTGGGGTAGCGCATTTTAACAAGTAACGGGCCCGTTTTTTAGTAAAAAGATAAATATTTACATGAGGCGTAAGCCCATTTATTTAAGGAGAATATAAAATGGCAATTGGAGTAGTAAGAACAAACGGTGGACCAGTAGCTGGTGCATTTTATGGTTATCAACCAACATTCTTGTTAGTTACAGGTACCAACATTGGTACAGCTGACACTGGCGGCGCTGGTACAGCTATTACCGAAGGTAACTGGAGCAAGGCCCTACGTGCTATCGCTACAGTAGGTTCTATTGTTTTTGTTGGCCCACGTGCTGCTGACGGTTTTGTTGTTGCCCTAGACGCTGCTACAGCATCTGACAACGGCGAAGCAAACCTTGCAACTCGTGTTGATACTGTTGTTACAGCAGCTACAGGCGTAGCTACAACTGTAGCAGTTAAGACACTAACACTAGCAGACTTTGCTTAATTAGTTTCCAAACTAAACAAAAAGGCTCCTAGGAGCCTTTTTTGTTGGCTACATAAATATAGTATATTGGAGATTTATCATGGCAGTTACAAGAGTTAATGGCGATGCAACCGCAGTTGTATGGACCGACGTTGATGGAAATACAGATGGCGCCGCAAGAACAGCAACAGGCATCATTGCACCAGGACTAACCGGTCGTCCCACTGCATATAAAATTGCAGCATTCGAAGGCTACGGTGCAAGTAATATGACACTAGAAAGCGGTATCAATCGCAGCAGTGGCAACGTGGGTATCGTAAGCCAAGTGCTAAATGTTATTCAGCAACGTAATACTGTTACAATGTATCAAGTTGAAAGCGGCAGCGGTCAGATGAGTGTACTTGTTGAGCGTAGCGCCTGGACCGATACAGAACTACGTAACTATATTCGTGCTAACATTACACAGCTTGGTGTATATGGAAACACAATTGTTGCTAACGTCACTGTAAGCAGTACCAATGGATTTAAACTAGCATAAGTTTAATTTACCGCATAAGAAGGCAGTTTTATACTGCCTTTTTTTGTGGCCATAAATATCTGCATGAATAGAGAGCTGGAATTTTTCACAGGTTATACACTAGTGGATATCACATCAACTGGTATAACTCGGTATAGACCTGAACAAGAATTTCAGCGTGATCAGCAGCGTAATTGGGAAACAGTATTACAAACACTGGGACTTAGAACGCAACCCATGATGATCAAAGGACCTGTAGTAACCGAAAGTAATCTCACTGATGGATGGGAGTTTGGCGAAGGGTATCAAGGGCGTCACAAAATTTGGGTATGGACTTTTGGTGTAGAACACGAAGATATCTTTAATACCTATGATGACCCAGTTGGAAGTCTAACTAAGGATTTTGAACAGGTTCCTGTTATAACAGGCCTAGACGAAACTGCACGTTTCATGCTTCCAATATTTTATCCCCACGGTGCTATAAAAAACATATACTTTAAGAATCTAGCAATAGACTTAAATAATATTTAATCACGGCACCATTTTAGGCACTTCTTTAGGCATAACTGAATAACACCATCGTTTGATAACGCTAACAGCGATTTAACAGAAAGAGTCGAGACATTATGTCTACAGAAATTGAAAGAAAAAGCCTAGAGGCGCACGTGGAACTGTGTGCTGAAAGGTATAAAAACTTGGACGATAGACTACAGAGTCTCGATAGCCGTATGAGCAGGATAGAGCACTTGATAGTAGAAGTCAAGGAATCCATTGCGGCCACACCAGACAAGTCCAACAAAGTAATAATTGGTATTGGCACCACAATCCTTGGCGGATTGATTGGCGCTGTTATTACTTTAATCATACATCTCAGATGAAAATTGTAGAACTAATAAATCGTGTTAGTATCCCTCTTACAAATGAAGAAGCGGATGTACTAGGACGATTTGACGAAAAACACATCATGGAACGCAGTGACTTTAATGATAGAGAACTGCATATTGCAAATCAACTAGTCAACAAAGATATTTTGTTGAGGAAAAATCAAGATGGCAAAATCACGTACAAAAAGAAAATCCAGTGATATCACAGTCAATGATATCAAAGCAGTAGCCGACGCTGCTAGCAATTATGTAAAGCACTGGACCAAACACGAAGCTCAACGTTTAGCAAAAGAAACACTGGTCATAATACCCGCAAGTTGGGGACTCCAAGTCGGTACTTACGCAGTCAAGGATACCAATCAAGGTTGGCGTGTAGAAAACGGATCCGGCGAATTAATAAATAACTTTACCAGTAAACGTAGTGCTGTGGCGTGGTGTATTATGTACCAAACAAACAGATATGGAATCAGTGAACGTTTACTCAAACAGGACAATAAGCTAAGTAAATTATCGCAAGATCATGTAAACTATATGTACAGTAAACAACAAGCACGTAAAAAACGTGATTATTTTGCAGTAGATGTAGTTGAAGCCAGGCTAATAGAAAGCAGTAGTCATCTAGAAGTTGCAAAAAATGATCTTGAAAAAACTTTAAATTCGGCTAAATATTTGAAAGGTATTTGGGAAAAACCACTATGAAATTATCTGAAATGGCTGCAAAGCCGACCACCAAGCAAATGAATCGTGTCATGGAAAGCCGCTTTGGTTTTTCTATTGATTATGCTAACTTAAACTTCAAGAAAGCATACACAATGGCTCGTGCTATCAGCGAAAGCCTAGACAAGATCAAGGCCACACACGGCATCCACGTAGCAGAAAAGAACCCTAAGTATATGGAAATGCTTATGGTTCGTGAAAGCCTACACAGCTGGATGGTTGAAAATCGTCAACAGCTAATCACAGAAAGTGAAATGGCCAAAAGCGAAGCTATTCTTGCTGCCAAGGACATGGTTGACAGTATCCAGGACATGCTAGAAAAGATTGGTAAGATGCAGAATGAGCAACTACCGGCCCTACTAGATACAATCCGTGATCAGCTAGGCATCGAGCAAGCCGACACATTTAAGAACGCTGTAAGTCCACTACTAGGTGACCTAGCCAGCACACTACAACAAGGGCGTGAAACTGCTGACACAGCAGCACGTGGCCTAGCTGGTGAAGACACTGGTGCTAGCATGGACATGGGAATGGGCGGAGCTGCTCCTGATCTAGGTCCTGGCATGGGCGGCGAAACAAGCGATCTTGACATGGGCGGTGATGACTTTGCTGCCACTGATGCCGCTGCTGGCGGAGCAGCCGACATGGGTAGAGAGACACGCTAATGCGTCTTAAAGAATTCGTTGCCGAAGATAGCGGGTTTAGTGGTATCATTGAAGATGAAGCCGAAACCCGCGGCGATGCAGTATTGGCCACTGTACTAGAAGAATTACGTAACCGTGCTCACGGTCATTCTGTTCCCAAAGTACGTGTGGATGCGCTGGTTAATTTGGTTAAACGTATTCCTGGCGGCGAAATGTTTAACGCCGAAGCACTGTCTGATGCACGTTCCAGCAACGACACTATCAAAGAACTGATAACCGATATCAAAGACGATGAGAATGGTGTTAAGTATGTTTACCTGAAACCATTCACTGACGACGGCTTTGGAGACACAGCAGAAATTGGTGGTGACACCGCTGGTAAAACTGCACCCGAAAAGACAGTTAGCCAAATGGCTGACCGAGCACTAGGAAATCGTAGCTAAAACTAATATAATAAGTCTGAGGCAAACATGGCATATTCAGACAACGTTATAACAATAACTGATTCGGCGAGAGAAAAAATCTCTGACATTCTGGCAGAAGAAAACAATCCTAAGTTAAAAATACGTGCCTTTGTGCAAGGTGGCGGATGCTCAGGATTTACCTATGGGTTTACTCTCGACGAAGAAGTAAACGAAGATGATTTTCAAATTGAGCAGGTTTTAATTGACAGCATGAGTCTGCAATACATGATTGGTGCTACTATCGATTATAAAGATGAACTAATGGGAAGTAGTTTTGTAATTCAAAATCCAAACGCCCAAACAACTTGCGGCTGCGGAAGCAGTTTTAGTATATGATTACAAAACGATATAACTATGCGCCCCTTAATCGAACCACGGTTGAGGGCAAGCGCCATTACTCTTTACCTGACGGATCCAAAGTACCCAGCGTAACTACAATTCTGGATAAGACAAAACCTCCAGAAGCACGTGAAGCGTTGGCCAATTGGCGCAAAGCAGTGGGCGAACAACGGGCACAGCAGATTACCACGGAAGCTGCTAATCGTGGCACACGTATGCACGCCTACTTGGAGACGTACATCAAAAGTGAACAGATGATGCAGTTTCCCACTAACCCGTATGCACATCCAAGTTGGTTCATGGCTGCAGAAGTTATCCTCAAAGGTCTCGTTAATGTTGATGAGTTTTGGGGCACAGAAGTTCCTGTTTATTACAGTGGTTTGTATGCTGGTACCACAGACTGTTTAGGTGTGTGGAAAGGCCGTCCTGCTATCATGGACTTCAAGCAAAGCAACCGAGTCAAGAAGCGTGAGTACATTGGAGATTACTTTTTACAGTTAGCTGCCTATGCACAAGCACACAACCACACGCACGGTACCAATATACGTGATGGTGTAATTTTGATGGCTGTACAGCCTAAATTACTAGAAGATCAAACGTATACCACGCCAGAATACCTGGAATTTGAAGTCTCCGGAGACGAATTTGACCACTGGACTGACGAGTGGACCAAACGGGTAGAGTTGTATTATTTGTCTACTTAATGCCAGTGTTACAGATAAGGATCATAAATACTTTATGATCGTTTATAAAATAATTAATAAAATTAACGGAAAATATTATATTGGAAAAGACTCTAATAATGATCCAAGATATTACGGTTCCGGCAAATTAATAAAACAAGCTATTAAAAAATACGGAAAAAATAACTTTGATAAAATTATTATTGAGCATTGTATTAATAAAGAACATTTAAATGAAAGAGAAAAATTTTGGATTAATGAAAGTAATGCTCTTAACGATCCAAAAAGTTATAACCTCGCAAATGGTGGCGCAGGAGGAGACTTAAGTAAATTTATACCTTACAACAAAATCGACTACAGTAAAAATAAAATGTCAGGGACAAAACAATGGTTTAATAGTCTCAGCAAGGATGAGAAAAAAGAGTGGCACAAACGTCAAGGCGAAAAAAGATCCAAAGGTTGGTTTGTGAGCAAAGTTGACGATAGCACAGAAGTATATGTACAAAATATAGCTAAATGGTGCGAAGAACACGGAATAGACAAAGCTATCCCTTCTAGTTTAAATAACCCTAACTCTAGATTATTCCAAAAGCAGTCAAAAGGATGGAGAATAAGAAGGTCCGACATGCCTTTGTTGCCGCCTTACGAAAATAAACGTTATAAATCAACAGACAACGGTTGTAAAGGAAAAACCTGGAAACTTGTTGATGGCAAACGAATTTGGCTTAATAAATAATAAATTAAGGATATTATCGTGGCCGTGGTTCAAATTTCGAAAGTGCAGGTACGTAGAGGCCTCCAACAAGACTTGCCACAGCTAAGTGGCGGCGAATTTGGTTGGAGTATTGATGCTCAACGATTGTTTATAGGCAATGGCGGAGTAGGCGAAGGTGCTCCTGAAGAAGGGATCACTGAATTACTGACCCTGCGCCGTCTTACGGAAGAACTACCAAACGCAGTTTTCTACACTTTCAAGGGCGAAGAAGGTGGCTACATCACACGCACCGGCCCGGACTTAAATCATCCTGTTATTAGAACCTTCCAACGTAAATTGGATTCGTGGGTCAGTGTACGAGACTTTGGCGCACTAGGTGACGGATTCACAGACGACACCGCAGCTATCAACAGAGCCATACTTCAAATTTACGATCAATCAAGACTACAGGCTTCGCCACTGGTTCGAAGAATACTGAGATTCGAAGCAGGCACATACATGATCACTGGCAACATTATCAAGTTGCCTCCTTGGGTGCATGTAATGGGCGACGGTTTTGAAAATACCATTATTAAACAAGTTGATGGATCACAGGATTGTATTTTTAAAGTATGTAACTCAAGCTATGTAGTTGGGGCCAGTATTGGCTCAGGTGGGGTAACCCTTCCCAAGTATATCACTATTTCAAACATGACCTTGCAGAACGACACTGACAATGACATGGTTGTATTAGACAGTGCCCGTGGAATTTATTTTCACAGAGTTAACTTTCAAGGGCCTCTGGGAAACCCAACGTCAGCAGGAACTTCGGCAGGTGTAAGAATTATCAACAATTCTGTTGCAACCAAAGATGTTGTGTTCGACTCTTGCGGGTTCACAGGAGTTCGCAATGCCTTGGTAAGCGATGTTGAATGCAGTGACATTAAAATAATCAACTGTTCTTTCAGCAGCCTGAATAGAGGAATTGTACTAGGAGAAAACAGTTCTGGCGAGTATCCTAAGAATGTTAGAATCTTTAATTCTTACTTTGAAAGCATAGCTAATCGTGCAATCGATGTGTACAGCGGAGTATCTGGTGTTAGCAGTATTGGCAATCATTATGCTGACTGCGGAAATAATTTTGGTGCTAGCCCGGTAAGCACTATTATTAATTTTAATTACGGCGACAACTACAGTATCAGTGACACGTTTGATCGCAACGATACCCATGCATTGAGTTATGCTCGTGTCGAGTCCGGCAATGCACGTAACGTTTACATAGGTGTAGACAAGGGTCTAGTAGCTGGTACCATGACCATTGGTGTCGGCGAACTAATAAACCTAAGCGACGATGTATCCATAGCAACAACCACTGATATTACATTGCCTAGTCCTTGTGTGTTTAACTACAGCATAACTAGAGGAAGTAATTACAGAATAGGATCTATACGTTTTGCCAACAACGGTGCAGGACCTGAATACTACGAAACCTATACTGAATCAAAAACTAGCGTGGGGGTTACATTTGAAGTAAATAGTTCAAACGTTGTTACTTACAGAACAACCAGCACTGGTGTAGATGCTACACTAAAATACAACATCAATCATTTTTAATTTATAAATGTTTAGACTGCAGGCGGACGAGCGTTTGACTCGTTGGCGCGAATTTCGAAAAACCCTGGATAACCAACCTCTGGATCAAGCAACACAAGCTGTGGTTGACTTCTGGAACAGTTGTCCATTCAACCCCTACTACCTGGACCCCGGTGCCCCGGATCTTTGGCCAGATCCCTGGACACTTATTGAAGAAAATTACTACTGTGATCTTGCTAAAGCACTTGGAATGTTATATACTATCAAGTTCACTAAGCACAATCCTGAAGTAGAAATAAGAGTATATTACGATCCCGAAACTCGATACAACTATAATTTAGTCTGGATCAACCGAGGGAAATATGTTCTTAATTTGATTTCTGGTGAGGTTGTAAATAAAGAACACCTTGCAAAAAATCTAAAATTGAAAAGCAAGTACAACGAAGAACTAAAATTGAATAGTTACTAAGAGGAATCAATGAGTCAAATATCAGTTACAAAACGAGACGGACGTAAAGAGCCGCTAAATCTAGAAAAACTACATCAAGTTGTCTTTTGGGCCACAGAAGGAATCACAGGAGTAAGTGCCAGTGAAGTTGAAATCAAAAGCCACATACAATTTTACAACGGAATAAAGACCACCGACATACAAGAAACTCTGATCAAGTCTGCCGCGGACCTAATCAGCGAAGACACTCCTAATTATCAGTATGTCGCAGGTCGCCTATTAACATACCATATTTACAAACAAGTATATGACACCTATGTGCCATGGAGCCTGGTTGATCTTGTAAAACGTAATACCGAAATTGGGTACTACACAAAAGATCTATTAGACAACTACAGCGAAGAAGAAATTAATCAACTTGACGGGTTCATCAATCACAAGCGTGATGAAAACTTTACCTATGTTGCCATGGAGCAATGGCGCGGCAAGTATCTTGTACAAAACCGTGTAACTGGACAGCTATATGAAACACCACAGGTAGCCTACATGATGATTGCGGCTACCCTGTTTATGTCTTATCCAAAGGACACCCGACTACAATGGGTTCGAGAATACTATGATGCTATTAGCCTACACGATATCAGCTTGCCTACTCCTGTTATGGCTGGCGTCAGAACTCCGCAAAAACAATTCTCGTCTTGTGTACTCATTGAAACTGATGATAGTCTTGATAGCATTAATGCTACCGCCAGTTCAATTGTTAAGTATGTCAGCCAAAAGGCAGGTATTGGAATTGGAGGCGGACGAATTAGGGCTCTGGGTTCGCCTATTAGGAACGGGGATGCGTACCACACGGGTGTAACTCCTTTCTTCAAGCTGTTCCAGGCTGCCACACGCAGTTGCAGTCAAGGCGGTGTACGTAATGGTGCTGCCACTATCTATTACCCACTATGGCACTACGAAGTCGAAGACCTGCTGGTGTTGAAGAACAACAAAGGCACAGAGGATAATCGTGTACGTCAGATGGATTACGGCGTTCAATTCAACAAATTAATGTACGAACGACTTATTCAAGGTGGCGATATTACCTTGTTTTCGCCTCATGATTTGCCGGAAATGTACGAGGCTTTCTTTAACGATCAAGATCGTTTTAAAGAGCTGTACGAGCGTGCCGAACGCAATACCAAGTTGCGTAAGAAAACACTCAAGGCTGTTGATTTGTTTGCACGTTTTATGCAAGAACGCAAAGACACTGGTCGCATCTACTTGATGAACGTGGACCATGCAAACACACACAGTCCTTTCAAAGAAAAGATTGCTCCAATTAAAATGAGCAACCTGTGTACAGAAATTGACCTGCCCACAGTGCCATTGATGGACGTCAATGACGAAAACGGTCGTATTGCATTGTGTACTCTCAGCGCACAGAATTGGGGCAATGTCAAGAGCCCACATGACTTTGAACGTATTTGCCGACTAAGCGTTCGTGGACTAGATGCGCTGTTGAGCTATCAAAACTATCCAGTCAAAGCCGCCGAACTTGCAACTCGCGAATATCGCCCACTGGGCAATGGTATCATTAACTTTGCCTACTTCTTGGCTAAGCATGATGTAAGCTACAGCGATCCCAAGGCATTGGCATTGGTTGACGAGTATGCTGAAGCTTGGAGTTACTATTTGATCAAAGCGTCCGCAGACTTAGCCAAGGAGCAAGGTCCTTGTGAAGCATGGCAAAACCTCAAGTATGCCGATGGCATCCTGCCCATTGACACACGTAAGAAAGAAGTTGATGAACTAGTTGAGCATCAAGAGCGTATGCCTTGGCGTGCTCTGCGTGAACAGATTTTAGACACTGGCATTCGTAATGCCACACTAATGGCACTAATGCCAGCAGAAACTTCTGCACAAATTAGCAACGCTACCAACGGCATCGAGCCACCACGTAGCTATGTAAGCATTAAACAAAGCAAACATGGCGTATTAAAACAGGTAGTACCTGAGTACCGTAGACTAAAGAACAAGTACGAATTGTTATGGGATCAAAAATCACCTGAAGGTTATTTAAAACTATGTGCAGTATTGCAAAAATATATTGATCAAGGCATTAGTGTCAACACCTCGTACAATCCAAAATTCTACGAGGACGAAAAGATCCCTATGAGTGAAATGCTCAAGCATCTGATCATGTGCTACAAGTACGGAACCAAACAGCTTTACTATTTCAATACCAATGATGGGCAAGGAGAAATTGACGTAGACAAACTGTCTGCTAAAATTGAAGAAACCCAACAAGCTGAATATCAAGACCAAGAAGATTGTGATTCTTGCGTAATTTAACAGAGAATAAAAAATGAGCGTATTTAATTTAAACGATAAGAAAAAACACACAGAAAAATTAGCATTCTTGGACCCCACAGGGCCTACTGCATTGCAACGTTATGAAACTGTAAAGTATAGACAATTTGATAAACTAACTGATAAACAATTGGGTTTCTTTTGGCGCCCCGAGGAAATTGATGTTCTTCGGGATGCCAAAGACTTTAAGGAGCTAACTGATTTTGAACAACATATTTTCACAAGTAATCTTAAGCGACAAATTCTCCTTGATAGTGTTCAAGGTCGAAGCCCTAATCTCGCTTTTCTGCCTTTTGTTAGTATTCCTGAGCTGGAGACATGGATACAAACTTGGGCTTTTAATGAAACTATACACAGTAGGTCTTATACTCATATTATTAGGAACGTCTACAGCGATCCTGGTCGCGTATTCGACGAACTGATGCAGATTGAAGAAATTGCCAATTGTGCCAAAGACATTAGCCGTTACTATGATGAGGTAATCGAATATGGCACATACCATCGTTTGTTAGGTGCTGGTAATCATGTTATCAATGGCGAGTCTATTACTGTTGACGAATACGAACTCAAGAAGAAACTGTGGCTGGCAATTAACTCTGTGAACGCATTAGAAGGTATTCGTTTCTATGTGAGCTTCGCTTGCTCCTGGGCATTTGCAGAACTAAAGAAGATGGAAGGCAATGCCAAGATCATCAAACTAATCTGCCGCGATGAAAACGTGCATCTAGGATCAACACAAATGTTGATTAAACTTCTTCCACAAGACGATGCAGACTTTGCAAAGATCAAAGAAGAAACCAAAGCCGAATGTGAAGCCATGTTCTTGCAAGCCGCACAGCAAGAAAAAAACTGGGCCGAATATTTGTTCAAGGACGGATCAATGATTGGTCTCAACACTCAGTTGCTGTGTGACTATGTTGATTGGCTAACCTGCAAGCGTATGACCGCTGTGGGATTGAGCTGTGGTATCAAGACCGGCAGTAACCCATTGCCTTGGACAGCCAAGTGGATTGCTGGTAGCGAAGTACAAGTTGCTCCGCAAGAAACAGAAATCACAACCTATGTAATTGGTGGTACCAAGCAAGACGTTGACTCAAATACTTTTGGTGGCATGAGTTTGTAATAAGTAATACAACAAAGGAAGACCATGCTAACAGTATATTCAAAAAATCATTGTCCTTTTTGCGATCAAGCAAAAGCACTACTAAAAAATAAAAACATTCCTTACGAGGAAGTTAAAATAGATGAGACTCCCGAAGCACGTGAATTTATTGTTGCCGAAGGTCATCGTACTGTTCCACAGATTTACAAAGATGGAAAATTGTTTGTTGA